>Ga0307517_10001682_pt1 | contig 36560 bp, 20 predicted proteins | sample 23_EM_MG_FD_194515 | JGI IMG/M metagenome (GOLD analysis project Ga0307517, IMG submission 194515) | Populus trichocarpa ectomycorrhiza microbial communities from riparian zone in the Pacific Northwest, United States - 23_EM | ecosystem: Host-associated > Plants > Roots > Unclassified | place...
ATTTTTTATTTTTTTCTTTGCTTCAAATTAATATATTTTTGGTGTTTTTCTATCATTTTGATGCGTTGATATTAAAAATAATTTTTAAAAAATAAAATAAAAACATTATTTTATTACATTTTTAAGTGAAAAGCATTTTAAAAAGCACGCTGTTAAAACCTTAAAAAAAATAAAATTGGGATTTGGATGGATAATGAATACTACTCTACTCGATACAAATTTTATTTATATTTATAAAGTTTCCTTTATCGACACAACCAATTACCCAAACCTCTCATCATCTCTCTTTTTTCCATCAACAAAAAAAAAACACAAACATCTTTATTTATGAAGATACTACTCTCTCCTCTCGATTTGTTACTTTCTCTTATCTTAGCATGTTGTTTTTTCTTCTACTATTTTATGGAGGATTATGCTTTCATCATTTGAAATGTTGGTGTGTGTTAATTTGACAAATAGTCTTATGCTTGATCATTGTCAACCTATTAATCTATCGTTAATTATTTGATCAATATACTACTTGTTCGTGCTTTTTTTTTTCCTTTCAATAAAGAAAAACTATAATTAGAAACTTAATTCTAATTGAGATATATAATAGCCTCACTAATCTAACATAATATGGAGTTCTTAATTTGACTTTAACTTATTAAGAAGAAAAGAAAGGTAAAGTCAAAGAAAAGCATAAAAGAAAAGAAAAAAAATAAAAGAAAACTTGCAAATAAAAGAAAGATCGGTTGTCTCAACCAATCATTCACTGTAAGCAAAAGAAAGTAATAAATAGCTGAAAACTATGAATAAATTAAAAATAAATTATATATATAGTGATGGGGCATCATTTCAAGTTGGTGGATGGCATATTTATATTGTTACAGAGATCAAATTTCATGTAAACATCAATTCTTAATCTAATACAAATTATCTATAGTTGATAAGGATTGTAAAATCTTATTCCTAGTGCAATTTGTGCTCTATTATTTGCATTAATCCTATGTGTTTGTATCAATCAGTAATATCCATAAGTTATCTTGCTAGAGTTTTCTTTTTCTATAAGTTATCTTGCTAAACTTCTCTATTCAAACATAAAAATAACATCTTCAAGCTCTACACAATAAAAACCTTATCTCATTACCTATGTTTAGAACTACACAGATTATGTCCTTAATGCACATTGGTCTATCATCATGAATGCTCTAGAAAACATGATTGAATAATATCTTAGTCCATGCTTAGAACAAATCCATAAGAAGAAGATAATATGTTCATCTTAGATGTAGAGAGAGAGAAAGACTTCCATTCTAGGATGATCATGTGAACATTAACATATAAAAGAAGTTCATCCTAACATCGCTTAAAGTTCTCACTACAGATTATATCAAGTGGTTGGATAAAACACAATAACATTTTAATGGAGAATGGAAAGTTTAGAGGATGTTTAATGCAATCCAACTATCTAGGATTACCATCAAACCTATTATAAAACTACTAGCAGCCTTATCTCTCTTTTAGTAAAAGTCAAAAAACAATTTTATATTCAAGTACAGGATCTAAACTATCAACCTATATGATTTGGCTTTAATATGAGGCTTATACCTAGAAGGTGAAAAGCTTTATGCCTCTACATAAATGGTCACGGGTCAATTTGAAGACATATGGGTAGGGTTTTTTAAATATAGTATTTTGTTAAAGATGGAGAAGAAAGAAAGAAATTTTCCCTTCTAGATAGAAAATGAGCCTTTTCTTCTTTATTTAGTATGTAGATATTTAATTTGTTCTAGATCTAAGTGACCAATCAAGACTAATTTAAAGATAGTAATGGCATTTGTTAAAGGTAAGACTATTACCCTATGAATATTTATACCAAGCCACATATACAATGCATTAGGAGAATGCCATTTGAGAAGTGAGGAACACCATTTCATAATGAAAGAAAACATATATGGAGTTTTATGATGTGTTCTTGCATAGGAAATTGTCAATCTCCATGAGTATAGTACTAGGTAATCAACCTTAAACTCCTAGTTAACTTGTATAGAGGAGGGTTTGATGAGGACCTATTTCCACAACTTTCATTTCAAAAGATATTTAGAGACTTTTCTAGCTATAGAAAGGAGAAGAAGTCTAATGTGAACCCTGTGAATATAAAGATCCAGAAACCCACAGTGAAATCAACCCTTTCCAAGAAAGTTAAATTCAAGCTTGTGATTGATTTTGACACACTGATAATTTATACTAAGGCACTATAATTATAGAACTGGAACCTTTACTCATCGCCTATAAAGAGACACGAATGAGTAGTATAGAAGACATTATAAAGCTTAGTTAATTCTTTAATAAGTCATAGCAGTTCCATGAGGAACCAAGAGTAAGAACAAACTCTCACACACAAGTTTTATTTTTGAATAACCAATCAATCTCTTATTAATTTTTTTAAAACCTAAATACAAACTAAATAACCATATTTATACTAGTTAGAAAATCTTAAAAAAATATTGGAAAAATAATAAAAGAGTTCTAAATAAAATAGAAAAAAGAATTCTAAATCAACTAGGAAACTAATATAATTATTGCACAGTAGTTTCTGAACCTTATCTCTAGACCTTTCCAATGTTTAATTACCCTAAACATTTAACTCAATATACAACAAGACCTTTGGAATATTCTGGTAAAGTTTCGGCATGATCCAATGGTCGGATTAAAAGTTATATTTGTTAGTATAAAACTATGCGTTAGAGAAAATAAGCCTCAAACCATCTATAGTCCTTAAATGATAAGGAAAGGCCATGGTTTGACTATTATATTGATTTCAATTGATGACATATGCTGAATTGGGCTATAGTCCTTAAATGATAAGGAAAGGCCATGGTTTGACTATTATATTGATTTCAATTGATGACATATGCTAAATTGGGCCAAACTACTAGTAGGGGTGATCATTTTCGATTTGGTTCGGTTTTAAACTAAAAAAACTAACCAAACCAAAAATTATATTTTTTAAAATTATAAACCAAATTGAACCGACTAACCGGTTCAAACTGACCATTTCAGTTCGATTTGTTTCAATTTTTTTTCTTTCAAAATTGATTGGACTTGTTTCCATTTAATCGGGCCTTTTTTACTAGGTTAGGCTTTTTTTAACATGTTTTGGGTTCAAGTCAACCACTTTGTGATTGTTATTGTTGTTGCTTCATTTATCATTCACTCACTTGAAGAAGCTGAAGCAAACTATAAAAGAGAGCTGATAGAGGATTTTGGTAAGTTAAAGGCAAAATTCAAGACTATAAAACAAGATTATGTTGTTGGTTTTGTTAGAAAAACAAGATATTTTTCTAGCAGGGAAGTGATAGTTGCAGGTAATTGTCAATAATCAAATGAGAATTTCAAACAAGAGTTTACTACCATACTATAACAAAGGAATAATTTCTAAGTGAAACTTCAGCTAGAAAACCAGTAGAAGAGGACAAAAGGCAACAAGAAAATGCTTTCCCTGCTCGAAAACCAAGTTGTTCCTCATTTGTGAGTCCAATGAACCAACAACCTTTAGACACAAAGCTAATGAGAAATTCAACATTAAGCCAAGTTATGGAAACCAAAGTAGATTTTTAGGAGAAAGTACTCTTCAATCTATTTACAAACAATTCAAGAAACCCATTTAAAAAAAAATTAAAACCCAAATCAATTTTCTCAGTGAATACAAGCAAGTAAGCGATGAAAAAATACTTAGGTTTTCCCATCTCTAACCATACAAAACTAAGAAATCAGAGATAGAGAGAAGAGGGAAGAAATGGAGGAGAGGGGAGAGGGGAGGGAAGGGGGCAGGTGGAGGAAAGGTAAGTAGACTAAAAAGGGAGGGGAGGGTTGGCTACGAGAGAAAAGAAAATTAGAGGAATAGGGTTTCAGTAAAAAAAATAAGCCTTTTATACCTAGGATTGAATTTGGGTTGAAACTTGAAACTGAATCGGTCTAGTTCGGTTTGGTTTAATCATGTCTAACCATGATTAACCATCTCATCTTAATTCTAGATTGATGGGCTTTATAATGTTATTCATGAATCTAAATCATGAATAATAATGTTTATTTGGATCCCAAGAATCGAAGTAAAATTCTAGTTTTATGCTTTCTATATTATACATTTGTTAAGAGAACATAGTTGGTCGCTTTTAGTTTGATGCTCTTAAAACTTTATATGAAGGGTCTTGTAAATAGGCTTTGATTTTTTCTCTCCGATCCTTTTATAGATAAAAAAAAAAAAAAAACACTTGATTACCCTCTACTTGTACTTGGTAGAAAATTTCAGCAACAATTTTATCTTCACTATTTTGTATGTTTTCAACTATAAAGTTTGTACTATTTTTCTCATCATTACATCTTTATTGTACATGAGCAATAGTTGATCGAATGATAATCTTTATAAATTCTAGTGAGAGGGATCTTGATTTATTATAACTTATAAGTGAATAAGTTTTTCAAAAAGATAAAGAGCCAATTATACCTTGTATTATGAATATAATTGCATTTTGCACCTTAGGTTTAGAAAATTGTGATTACTCCTTAAGACCAAGAAAGTTTGTTTTTGCTTTTAAAACTCAAAAAATGCCTTTTTAAAAAGAATATAAATTGACTTCTTTTATTTTTGTTTCCATCTCTCTTTATAAAAATAGAGGTACTTCTCAATTGTCTAAACTTCTATCTTAAAAATATGGATATTGGTTTTACAAAACCATATGAACAAACCATAAGGATAATGATGAGAAAATAAATGGTCATTTTATATCTTGATATATGTTGAGTCAAGTCAATTGCTTTTATATTATTTTCTCTTACTAAAGAAAGATTAAATTAAAAAGCCTATCTGTGAGGTTTTTTACCACAAATAGTATGAAGTTATAGTGGGATACTTATATTTATATTCACCAACTAATTGATTTATAGTGAGTAGTGAATCTTTTATTGCTCTAGTTGTTTATGTCTTATATCTAGTATTTTTAGGCCTATAATTAAGGTTATATATTCAAATTGATTAGTATTATTATTATTATTATTATTATTATAGGAAAAATCAAGTCAAAATGATAAGGTCATTTTATGATCTACTACCTCCCTTATACCAGTTTTATTCTTAGTTTTTGAATTGCCAATGAAATATCTGTAATAACAATTTTCAAATCTTGTTCTGGTTCATGGTAAATATCAAAGTAGGGGTGGACAACTAAGAAATCAATCAAGACTTAATAATTAACTGCTCTTTGTGACATATAATGCGAATCAAATTCAAACAATATTCATTTATCAATACGAATTCTTAAGAATAGTTTAGATAAAATGAAATTTTGTTAATATATAAAAAAATCCTCCACATGTTGATTGATTAAGAATAGTAATTATTCATATCAATTTTTTAGCAATATAAAAGAAAAGGTAAAATCAACCATCAACTAGGATATTATGATTCACATTAAATAATTGATTGATCAAGTCTTATAGAAAGAATGAGTCTTTAGCATAATAACTTATAGATATTACATATTGATACGACTTTTAGATGCTTATATGTGAATAAAATGTGCTTGAATTAAGGTTATACAGTCTTTATATGTTATAGACAGTTTAAGATTTTATGTTTACGTGAAATTATATCTCTTTAATAATATAAATAGGCCTTTCAACTACTTAAAATTGTGGTCATCCCCATATACATAATTTATTTTGCAATGTATTCATATTTTTTTGCTACTTGTTGCTTTTCTTTTGTTTATCGTAGTTTATTTCTCTTATTTAAAAGCTTTATATGATTGTTTGCTTTTCTTTAATATTTTTTTAGATTTTTAGTTTTCACATTACCTTTATTTCCTTCTTAATTTATTAAATTCAAGTTAAGAACTCTATATTTCATTTGATTAATAAGGATGTTATCTATCTTCGTTTAAGATTAGGTTTTTAATTATAGTTTTTCCTCATTGGAAGGAAAAAACAAAGAACACGTATCATATTTATTAAGGAATCAACAATCCATCAATAGTTTGATGATGATCAATCATCAAATTATCTATTAAATCAATAGATTAACACATCTTATGAAACTAGTTTGTTAACACCACTAACAAATTAGTAATCATGAAAAAAAAAAATTGTCAAGAATGTTGTTATAATGACTAATGACTAGTCAATTCACACAACTAATAAAATTCATTCTCCTATGTATAAAATTTTTGATAATCATCCACCAATACACATTCAATTAGAACAATATATAATAGACGTGTGACATGATGAGTCTTTCTTATTTAATTCCTTATAATAGCTAAAGACTATGTTTAGACAAAATCCTAATGTTCCCATACAGTATTTCATAGTCCCACCTTTTATAATGTCATTACCTCTATTGACTTATAGCGTATATATTTGTGCTTTATTTCTTCGACACAACCCTATGCTTATTTTGTTTAGGGATCTTGTAGCGTGATTAGGTTATCACAACCAACTTTTACAAACTCCAGTTAACTAGTAATGGCTCTTCTTAAAGGAACATATTTTCACTATAATCTAAACTTATCTAATATCTATTTGAGAGCTACTCAATTAGAGATGGAAAATAAAGCCAATACAACTTATCATAATAATATTATAATAGTAAATAAGACCATGTAAGCCACGACATATCAATTCAATCAAACAGAATGAGCTTAAATAAAGTAGATCAGACACTCATTTATCTAGGCACCTAAAGGCAAGTATCATGATATTCTATATTAACAAGCATTCTAATAAAAATGTTTGGAGCTTCTCAACCTCATACTAGATAGCGTATGCCCATTTACTAGACACCACAACAAGCTTATCTAATTTAGACATGTTTTATCATAAGATATAACTTATCCTATAAATGTATAGGTAATCTTAGGAATTACATGGTATAATAGCCCTATCTATAATAATAACAACTTGTGACTAGGCAATTTAATTTCCTATAGGTTGTTTTTCAACAAGATAATCTCAATCCTTCTATACTTTAGGCACTTGTTGTAGATTAGCAAGTAAAGAGAATGATTGATAGGGTTGAATTAGCCCAACACTTTTGGGAGATGGGTTTAGAAGTTAGATGTACAATCAAGCCTACATATAATCATCCATATTCTGAATGGATTTATAAGTTGCATCCAATTCCTAAAGGAATAAAGATAAATGATTTTAAATAGTTTCTTAGAAAATATAACCAATTAATAATGGAAGACATCACCAAATTTATTGATCAATGTGGTGATGATGTTATTAATCCCTTTATGAAACCCAAGTCATTCATCATTAACCAAAATAACATTTTACAAATTCTCTATATTGTCACCCATGTCTATCAACAATTGAAAGAAGATAAAGGCTTATTTTATAAGTAATTATATAGAATAAAACTAGAAGTAACATTTAAAGCAACTGACACTGCAATATTATTGTAATACAACTCACACATTTTCCATTCATTTCTTGTAATCTTTATACAGTCTTGAGAACTTAATTTCAGGGATTCAAATGTGTGTAACGGATGAATATTTACAATCAAAATCAATAGCAATATTTGCAGGAATAACATACTGATCCTATAGTTATGGAGAGCATAAAATCTGGCATTTCTCATGGTGACAGCTACGCTTGAATTGGTAGTGATTTGAATTCATCAGTTTCCTTGATACGCCCCCGCAAGAACGGGCTACCATCGGATAGGTCGATCTTGTCACGTAGGAAATCTAGTCTTTGCCTGGAGAGAGGTTTGGTGAGCAGATCAGCTAGTTGGTCAGTTGTGTGGACATGTTAAACAGTAAGAATATTTTTCGCATCCAAATCTCGCACAAAGTGAATATCAATCTGTATATGCTTCATCCTGGAATGTTGGACAGGATTAAAACTTAGTTGTGTTGCACCCAAATTATCACACAAGAGGAGAGGTGGATGTGATAGACTAAACTTCAATTCTTGGAGCAAGGATAGCAGCCACATGGACTCTGCTGCAACCGTTGCCAAGGCCCTATACTCGGCTTCAGTTGATAATCGTGCAATTGCACGCTGCTTTTTAGAACTCCAGGAAATTGGTGTGTTACCAAGGAATAGTAGGTAGGCTGAAGTTGATTTCCTGTCGTCTAGATTACTAGCCCAATCAGCATCCGAGAAACAAGTCAATGTGGTGCTGAGTGTTTTGCTGATAGTAACACCATGAAAAATGGTGTTCTTCAAGTAGCACAACAATCTTTTTATTGTTGTCCAGTGAATCTGCATGGGATGATGCATAAACTGGGAGAGTTTATTGACAGCAAAGCTGATATCAGGTCGTGTAAGGGACAGGTATTGCAAAGCACCAATAACTTTACAGTATTCGGTGAAGTCAACAAAGGAGGAACCATCATCCAGTTGTAAGGAAACTGATGTTGAGAGAGGCGTGGTGACATCCCTAGCACTGTCCATACTGGTCTTTGCAAATAAATCTCTGATATACTTGTGCTGAGTGAGAAACTAGCCGGCTGCAGTAGGAATAACCTCAACACCAAGAAAAAAAATGCAGTGACCCCAAGTATTTGATGGAAAATTTCTGGCCAAGATGATTAATGATGCTTGCAACAAAAATTGAATTATTGCCTGTGATAATCAAATCATCAACATACACTAAGCAGTAGGCAAGAGTGGAACCAGTATGAAGCACAAATAGAGATAAGTCGGATTTAGAATTAATGAAACCAAACTCTGTGAGTGCATGTTTAAGTGTAGAGTACCAAGCATGAGGTGCTTATTTTAGGCCATAGATGGCCTTAGTAAGACAACAAACATAATCAGGATGTTTTGGATTCCTGAAGCCAAAAGGTTGCTTCACATACACTTTTTCGGTGAGATGCCTATGAAGGAATGCATTATTAACATCCAACTGCCTCAAAGACCAACCCTGCATCACAGCAATAGTTAAGACAGTTTGTATGGTGACCAATTTAACAACAGTACTGAATGTCTCTTTGTAATCCAATCCTGGTCGCTGATTGAACCCTTTGGCCACTAGCTTGGCTTTGAACCGATCAATAGACCCATTAGCGTGCCTTTTAACCCGAAACACCCATTTACAGCCAACAATATTACAATCAGTTGGAGGGGTACCAATTGCCAGGTATTGTGACACATTAAAGCAGTTAATTTTAAAGACATGGCTTCACGCCATCTGGAATCAGCGAGTGCGGCAGTAACACTCGAGGGTTCCAAGGAAGATGGGAGAGGATGTTTGGTAACAAGAAAGGATTTTTTTGGTTTATAAATGTCATTCATGGACCTAGTAGTCATGCGGTGGACTCACACCTCAGTGTTTTTAGAGACAGTAGGGGTAGGCAATTCTATTAAAGTATTTGGATTTAAAAGCAGGGGAGAAGAGGGAGTACTTACCTGGAGAGGAGACGGTGTAGAGGGTGACCCATACTCAGACGATGGCAAGACTTCAATACCCACATCCGGAGAAGTGCTGGGACTAAGGGAAGCAAAATAAAGCTTTGGTAATGAGATCATCACAGATGAATGTTGCCCAGTAGATGGAGAAGGAAGGGAACTATTATGATTTGGTTAATGAAAAGGGAAGGACCCTTCATGAAAAATGACGTGTCGAGAGGTGATGATTTTTTTGGTAGATGGCTCAAAACATATATATGCATTTTGGGATAGGCTGTAACCCATGAATGTGCATGGTTTGGATTTCGGCTCAAGTTTATGTTTATTATATGGTCAAGTTAACGGATAACAAAGACAGCCAAATTGTTTGAGCTTGAGATAGTTGGGCCTTTGGTTGAATAATTTTTCATACGGAGATTGATTATTCAAGGTAGCGGTAGGCATGTGATTGATAAAATAGGCAGCAGTTTGAAATGCATAGGGCCAATAAGAGAGAGGCATGTGAGTGTCGGTGAGTAAGGTAAGACCAGTTTCAACAAGGTGGCGATGTCGTCTTTCAGATATACCATTTTGTTGGGGAGTGTGGGGAGTAGTAATGTACTAACTAATTCCATGGACAGAAAGATAAGTTTTAAGGCCAATATATTCCCCACCATTATCAGAATAAAGACTTTTAATTTTTGTGTTGAATCGATTTTCCACAAGATTACAAAATTGGAAGAAAATTATTTGAACATTTGATTTATGAGTCATGGGATAGAGCCAAATATATTTGGTATAATGGTAAACAAAAATAACATAATATTTTGAACCTTTAATTCCAAGATCATGAGATGGGACCCAAACATCCGTGTAAATCAATTCAATTGGAGTATTGCTGGTAAGACCATGAGCACTAAAAGTTTGATGATGAGCTTTGTTTTGAGAGCATGAAGTGCATAGAGAGGAATGACCATTTTTATTGGTAGGTAAAGAAAAAGCATGAATGATATGATGAACCAATTTGGACGATGGGTGACCAAAACGTTTGTGCCATCCATCAGGTGTAGTACGTTCATGAACATAGGCAACAATATTTTTCTTGGTGGATGGTAGATGCTCTGAAAATGGGTACACTCCATCTTCACATTCATCTTTGAGCAGTATCACCCTCGTGATCCGATCCTTCACCAAAAAATAAGTAGGATGAAATTCAATGTAAACATTGTTATGCTTGGTAAAATGGTGAACAGAAATGAGATTTTTATGAATGGTTGGAACACAAAGAGTGTCAGGTAAATGAAAGACATGATTGGACGATTTAAGAGACAAGGACCCAATATGAGACACAGGCAAACCTGATCCATCACCAATTACCACCTCATCGGTACCATCATATTCAGAATTAATCATCAGATTAGAGAGATCAGTGGTCATATTGTGAGATGTTGCTGAGTCAACTAGCCACTTGTGATTTTTTGTTGAGTGGAAGTTGCACAATTTGCAGTGAAATCAGAAGTAGACATTTTGGGACATTGTTTTGCTGTATGACGTAGTTGATCACACCATTGACATTTCGGTTTAAACCTCCTGTGACCCGAATTGAATGACCCATTTCTGTGAGCCCCACTATGACCACAAGAGTTATGAGAAGCAACCGGGGGGTGCCATTTAGGCTGTCTGGAATTGGAAGAAAACTAAGGGCTCCATCGATTAGAGTAATTAGCAATGGGTACAAACGGTGGCAAATTGGTGCTCCAACCGCCGAAGATAACTCTTATGATCGACAAGAAGGTCATGAATTTCTTTAAATTTCAGAGAGGTCTCACAGGCATAAATGGGTGCTGCAATTTCTCTGAATTCAATACCCAATCCATTGAGTATGTATAGAGTTAAATCATCGTCTGAAACTGGATGATCAATGATTGCTAGTTCATCAGCAATCACTTTGATTCCTTGAAGGAATTCAGTAACTGTGCGAGACCCACGATTGCTCAAGGTCAAATCTTCTTTGAGTTGCATCACACGCGTTCTGGATTTGCCCGTATATAAATGGGTAAGTGTTGTCCAAGCCTTATGGGATGTTTTGTAGGCAGCAACAAGAGGGGTAATGGTGGTGGAGGTGGAGGCGAGGATGGCATGTAAGATGAGCTTATCTTGGCGAATCCAGTGGGAATTTGCAGCTTTGGAGGCAGTGTAATTCAGTGCATCAATGGCAGGGCATTTGTGTATACCTGTTACAAAATCAATAAGGTCATAGCCAATGAGCAAGGCTTCAAATTGAGTCGTCCACTAAGGAAAAGTAGAGGGGATGAGTTTTTTGTTAATGGTTGTGGCAGCATTGATTGTGATGATGGGTGAGTTTGGTAAGTCGGTGGTAGATGCAGAGATGGTGGTCATTTTACAGGAAGCAGGAAGGATGAATACTCGTTAGAGATTTTCAGGCTCTAAAACCATAAAGCAACTGACACTGCAATATTATTGTAATACAACTCACACATTTTCCATTCATTTCTTGTAATCTTTATACAGTCCTAAGAACTTAATTTCAGGGATTCAAATGTGTGTAACGGATGAATATTTACAATCAGAATCAATAGCAATATTTGCAAGAATAACAGACTGATCCTATAGTTATGGAGAGCACAAAATCTGGCATTTCTCATGGTGACAGCTACGCTTGAATTGGCAGTGATTTGAATTCATCAATTTCCTTGATAACATTGGTTAACTTGGCTAGGGGAGTGTAGCACCTAAGCAAGTATATAAGGAGTTATGCCCTTTATTTAGGATGCAACAAAATATATATATAAAAAATGGTTTTTAGGAATCAAGTACTTAGATATCTACACCTTTATGAATGATGTTGCTCAATATGAAAAGATGATGGCTAAGTGTGCAAAACAAAAAAAAATGCCACTAAAGGAATATACATAGTTAGCTACTTAAATGAGGTTATGATCGTCCATTCAATAACTAATTTTGATTTTGATTAGGAGTTTGAAGAAGTTCAACAATAATGTCTATTAGTCACAAAACTCAAGAGAAGGAAAACCAGTTGAGATTGTTGCATTAAGAATGCTAAAAAAAGCTACCAAGCCTATTAGTAAAGAAGCAAAAAAGAACAAAACGACTAGTGGGAATAAAAAGTACTCATTTAACATTAAAAGAGTAAAAGAGATATTCAATCAATTAAAACTGTCAATTTAACCCTTCAACCGTATATTCATCAACTATCCACCTCCATATGCCTCATATCCACGACTAAATCAACCAAAATAATTAATAGTCTTCAATCCACCTCTATATTGCCATAATACTTTGATTTCACAGTCTCTTATATGGTTAAGATGTCGGTCTAGGTACATTTCCCTAACCTACCTCTTAAATGCTGGTCTTTAATCTGTATATCTAAGCTTGCAAGTGTGCTTGGGAAACCCATTCACTGTGATGTACCTACTGCTTCCATGACTTGGCTTTCATATGCCAGAGTGCTTATAAAGGTTGACCTGCTAGCTGATCTGCCCACCTCTATAAACCTTGTCCTGCCCAATGGTTTTCCCATATCCCAACAGGTGATGTAGGAATCTTTACCCTGTTTTTGCAAGCAGTGCCGAGTTCTTGGACATATAACTTCCATATGCACCATAGTTTCTAGTCACAAGCGTAAGAAATGCTCCCAATAAGCTCATTCCTGCTCTAGTTGTTCTAGTCCCTCTGTTGAAACTATTGTTATTGAGAAGTAGCACCTACATGGTGCAGAACCTCAGGGTGAGGTCGGAGTAGATCCTATGTCTACTGAAGTTGCAGTGGATATGGAGGAGAGGACTACTACTTCTGGAAGCAAAAGGACTAAACTAGCTGAAACAGGGCTTGGAAGTGATAAACCCTTTGTTTCTCCAAATGTTGTGCATGTCTTTGATGAACCTCCCTAGACTGTTGTCGCAGATATGGCGCCTCCTAGAGGGAAAATTTAACTCGTAGTCGAGTTGCTACTTCCACCAACTTTGGCAAGTAGGGAAGGCCAGATGGAGTGGGTTGTTGTCCCACCAAGAGTTCATCTACGGCTGATTTAAAGCATCAGAGCAGCAAAAATTATGCTGCCTCCTCCTCTCTATGATATTATCTATTTTCATGGATCTTTTATTTGGCAAGGGAGCTTGTTCCCTCTGTTTTTCTTAATCTGTATCTCATGTGAATATTTATCTTGGGATTATTATGCCTATTTGCTGGCTATGCTGCTTTGTTGAGTTGCTGCCTTTTGCAGGCCTGTTTTCTTATTTGTTTTTGCCTACTTTCCTCTAGTCTTGTTGCTGAGGTTAGCTTATTGCAAAGTTGCTGGTTTTCAGTGATTTGCTGTCTGGGGCCTTGTTGCGCTGGTTCCTTTTCATATGCTTTGACAATGCCTATTTTTTGGCATGTCGATGGTGCAGTGTTCCTACCTGTTTGCTCATACTTTGAAGTATCCTATTGCAGTGTTGTTGGTCATTGTGCTGGTGCATTGCCAGCTTGCTCCATCAGCTGATGTGGTCTCGGTAGAGGTTGGTTTTGGTTCTGCTAGTTAGTTGAGCTGCTTTTGGCTACTATGGTTTGCTAGAGTTTGCTTTGCTCTCTGGCTTGGGGTGTTTTATGCTTTGGTGCCTTTTGTTTGGATCTACTGTCTTATATGCTTGCAGGTTCTGTTGTATGCGGGTCTGCTGGTCGGATAGCCTATTGCTACTAGTTTGAAGTTGGTTGGGTCTAACTGTTGTTTAGTCTGGTTTTGATGCATGTTTGCTAGTTTTGTATAGCTTGCTAGCTTGGTATTTTTGCTAAGGGAGCATGATCTTTTGTTCCCTTACTTTGGTTGTATTCGCTAGTTCAAAGGAGCTTGTTCCCTTTGTTCGCCTGTATATTCATGCTTGTATATTCTGACTTGCTGGTTTCCAGCTTTGTTTCACTTTTAATCTATACAATTTCTTACATTTGATCAAAAAATAATAATTAATAGTCATTATAAACAAGTTTAATCAAGCAAGTGAATTGGGCATATTAGCAAGAAAAAATGATAAATAGGGACTTATTATCGAAATAAAGAGATTAAGAATCAAACTTCATATTTAGGACCTAAAAGAGTATATAAAGAGTTATGTCTTTTATTTAGGATGCAATAAAATATATATATATAAAAATGGTTTTTAGGAATCAAGTACTTAGATATCTACACCTTTATGAATGATGTTACTCAATATGAAAAGATGATGGCTAAGTGTGTAAACAAAAATGTCACTAGAGGAATATACCTATTTAGCTAATTAAACGATGTTGTGATCACCCATTCAATGACTAATTTAGATTTTGATTAGGAGTTTGAGGAAGTTCAACAATAATTTATGTTAGTCATAGAAATCAAAGAAGGAAAACCAATTGAGATTGTTGCCTTAAGAATGCTAAAAAAAAGCTACCAAGCCTATCAGTAAAGAAGCGAAAAGATTGAAACGACTAGTGAAAATAAAGAGTACTCATCCAACATTAAAAGAGTAAAAGAGTTATTCAATCAATTAAAACTATCAATTTAACCCTTCAATGTATATTCATCAACTATCCACCTCCATACGCCTTATATCTACAACTAAATCAACCAATATAATTAATAGTCCTCGCAAACAAGTTTAATCAAGCAAGTGAATTGGGCATGTTAGCAAGCAAAAATGAGAGATAGGGACTTGTTATCGAAATAAAGAGATTAGGAATCAAACTTCACATTCTCTAAAAAGCTAGGGACGTTACATTAAAATATATGTATGAATTTCAAGATATAAATATAAGATGAAAAAAGTATGGTAAAAATGTAAAAATAAAAATAAAAATAAAAATAAAAATAAAAATAAAAACAAAAACAAAAACAAAAACAAAAATAGAGTTGATTAGGTCAAAATCGCACTAGAATTTGCTACTAGAAATATTTTCATACCTTATAGAGTTTCATATAATTTTTATCAATAGATTTAAATTAAAAAAATGAAATATTGAGCAAAAATTGCATTTGCTATTTTTAACTTCACATTTCAATAAATAAAAAACTACAAATTTATAAAGTCTTGTAAGCTTTTGTTTAGTATTTGACGAGTTGGAATAGTTACTGATAAAAATTACAAGGCCTTCCTACCTAGATTTAAGTAAAGAAACAAAACAATATGTTTTTTTTTTTGTATAATCCATGAAGAGGATATTTGGAGAAATTGCTCTTTGTTGAAGGCTTGTTGATTTAAGAAAAAACTACAAATAGGTAATAGTTTTCTACTTTAAATTTTATTTTTTTATATTTATCTTATATATACAAAAAACAATGTTATATATCTTATTCTATCATTGTCACCAAACTAATGTTAATTTCTTTTAACTAAAATAAATGATAATTTGCCTTATATAGTTTTATATAATTTATATCAATGGATATAAACTAAAACAAAATCTACAATTAATAGGAAAAACTATATTTTGATGTCTTTTGTTGTCCAAAATCACAAAATGATTAAACAAGTTAGCATATTTGTTTAGTTTATAATTGTTTTGGCATGCAGAACATCGAATGATGGAGTTACCTTCTAGAATGAAAGAGTTTTAGGTTTAATCATATAGTTATGATTTAAGGAGTCGCCACCTAGTATCATGGTCATTAAAAAACATATGGTTTGCGAGAGTTTGGGTAAGGAGACTAGTTGTGTCAGGGAAAGACACATCACCTCTAATGCACCCTACCTATGGTAAGTTGCATTATTGATTGATTATTATTCTAAGTCGTGTTTGTATTTGTTCGTCTCATTTAAGGTTCAAGGAAGATCTCCCTTTGTAGGGAAGTCTTTACCTTATCGCGTTAAATCATAACCATTCTAAAACCTAAATTTTAGCATCGCTTTTATTTTCTCTTTTGTATATTTAATTTATGAGGATATACTTTACAATGTAATTTCATACCCTCAACTAATAAAGTTTACTAGTAATTCCTAAGGTTTATTGTTATTCATTCATTTAATTTAATAACGAGAGTATGCGTTAAGTTGTAAAATTCATACCCCGGATATTAATTAAAAAAATTAATATTTTGGTCAAATTTTAATGGATAATCATAAACTAGATATGATATCCATTTTGTCTTTTTAAAACATGATGAGAATGCAATTTTTTTTATATAGAAAATATGCATAAAAACAATTTAGAATTTGGTTGTATGCATGAAAACAAAACATATTTTTGTGTTTTTGGAATAGAAATGTTTTTTGAATCCTTTTGAATTTTCCTTAAGTTTCAAGAAAAACTAGGTATTTTTAATACCGAGTCCGTATTTTACAATATAAGTCTACAACTCAATATTAGAAAAAATTATTGGAAGTATTGTTACCCATTTTTGGGCCAAGCCTAAAGAAAAGGGGCCAAGCTGTGGCCGGACCCAAAGAGAAAAGGGGTCCTGGCCGGCCCTAAAAAGGGGCCAAGCCGTGGCCGGACCCAAAAGAAAGAGGGGTCCTGGCTGGTCCCAAAAGGGGCCAAGCCATGGCCAAACCAAAAAAAAAAAGAATTGGGTCCTGCCAGCCCCAAGGAGAAATGGTCGGACCCAAGGAGAAATAGGTCATGCCAGCCCCAAAGAAGTGGGTTTTGGTTGGCCCAAAAGGCAATTGGGCCAAGGCTCGACTTAAAAAGAATTGGGTACTGCCACCCTAAATAAGTGGGTCTTGGACGTTCCCAAAGGCAATGGGGTTGCAACTATACCCAAGGAGAAACGGGTTTTGTTGCCCCAAAAAAGTGGGTCTTGGTCGGCCTCAAAGGTAATTGGGTCAAGCCTAGACCCAACCAGATTTGAGTCCTGCCGCCTAAAGAAGTGGGTCTTGGTTGGCCCCAAAAGCAATTAGACAAACCTAGACCTAAAGAAAAAAGGGTCCTGCCAGCCCAAAAAAAGTGGGTCTTGGCCGGCCCCAAAGGCAATTTGGGGGTCTTGACTGGACCAAAATCGCCGGCAGTTGGAAGGAGAAGGACCGAGTCATGGCCCATGAGAAAATGGATCAAGATCGACCCTAAGATGAAGTCAGGTCGTGACTCGCCCCCTTAGGAACCGGGTCGAGGACAATCCAAGCGGGGTTAATTAAATGGCTTTCTGCATGCAGCAAACTTGCTACAAACGGGGAAGAAAGGTGGCAATACAAAGAAAACAATTGTGTGTCTCACAGTGCCAACTGTGGAAGGACAAAGAGGGGAACCGCCCCCTTATTTAATGGCTAGGATCCTACACGTGGAGAATAATTACTGAGATCACAAAATAGGAATTATAATATTTTAGTTTCCTAATTTGCTTGATTTGATTGTAAATCACCCGAGATTGTATCCTACGTTAGTGTAATGAGTTGTTTCCTAAATAAAGTTGTGTAGAGGCTATAAATAAGCCTCCTAGGCTGACCTAAAAAAAAGAAGAAAAAAAAGAAAGGAGAGGAGAGAGTAAGAGAGAGTCAGAGGGAGAAAGGAGAGGAAAACCAGTAAAGAGAAAAAGGGACAAAGACACAGAAATAAACTCAAGAGACGGACGCCATCAAAGAAAAGGAAGAGCTAAACAGACAAGAGCACTCATAGACTAACCAACATGCCTTCATCCCCTCATTTATGTCTCCAGGTTTGTTCTCCTCATCTCTGTGCATGCATTTTCTTTTGCGTTTTTACTGTTCAAGTGAATTATAATTCACTTGAACAGTAACCAAGCAGGCATGTGTGGGGAAAACTCACGTGTGCCTCTTGTTTGCCCAACCGAGTCATTGACTCGGCTCGGCCTACTGGGTCCAATCCAGCCACATGGGCTGAGTTGGACTCAGCCTAAAGGAGTGAGATTTTTTTCTCATGTATTTTTTTTATGATTTGTGTTTTTTTTTATATGTGGCAAAAATACAAATCTGGTATTAAAATACCCGTTATCAAAACAAAAATAAAAACGCTTTGTTTTCATGCATACGACCAATACCCTAACATGTTTTGAACAATTTTTTTTTTTAAAAAAAACAAATATTCCAAGTTTAAAAGAAAATGCATATAATCTTGTAAATTTCACGAATTATATTCAAATTGCATACTAATTCAACCTGGTCAACACAAACCCAAAACATAATTTATGCGTCAACATTTAATGTCCAAAAAGCAATCACAACCTAAACCATAATTTCAAATATGTTGCCTAAAAACCTTGCTAGGTTTTTAATCAACGGGAGCCTTGTTGGGCTTAAACCTTACTGGGTCCTTTTGCTAGAGTCTTACCGGACTCTTTCTTCATAACACATTTGCTGGATTTTTAATCAATAAAAGCCTTGTCGGGCTCAGAACCATGCTGGATTTTTTCTATGGAGTCTTGCTAGACTCTTTCTTTGTCAAAACTTTGTTGGGTTTTTAATTGATGGAAGCCTTGTTAGGTTTAGAGCCTTGTCGAGTTCTAATTTTCTAGGGTCTTGGTGGACTCTTTCTTTGTCAAAACCTTGTCGGTTTTTAATCATTAAAGCTTTGATGTGCTTGAAACCTTGTTAGGTCCTAATTTGTTGGAGTGACTCTTTCTTTGTCAAAACCTTACTAGGTTTTTAATCACTGGAGCTTTGCTAGACTCAGAACCTTACTAGGTTCTTTTTATTAGAGTCTTGCTGGACATTTTCTTTAAAACCTTATTGGACCCTAATTTATGGTATTCTTGCATCATTGCATACTCTTTTATTTTGAAGGAGAAATGATGTTCCCTTATTCTCACTTCTCAGAAGGAGTTTATCAAATCATTTATTGCCAATGTCGATTTCAAATTGCCCCCCGACTGATCTGGTCGTGTGCATCATTTATTAAATACACTCATTAAATAACATTTTCCAAGCACCATAACCATCCTTTAAAGGGAAAAATAGACTTTTTAGTCATGGAAGATGCCCCCTAAATGTAGCATTACTCTCAATCGCTAATGAAGTTCATTAAATCATAGATTGTCCTTAAACAACAATACTCTCAGCTAATTTAGGCATTTGTCATTGTCAAACTTTATTCATAGCCTTAAAGGATTTTGCTAAATCATCATTTGATTATGTGCTTCTTTGCCCCTAGCTGATTTGAATGTTCTTTGTTATCCCTTTTAGGGTCCACTATATTACCCTTCAGCTGCTTAACATTTCAAGAACGACTTATAGAAGTGTCAATGCCATTTCTGTTAAGAACTTTGTAAACTAGCTCAATGACCTCTTTTGTTTCAAAATCACTTTCTTGTTTTGGAATCAACTCATGAAATTCAAAATCATCCTTATTCAAGTCTAATTATTGCAAAGAAATCATGAGATGTCTTTTTAAAAGTGTTTATTTGATCGTAACCCCAAGACATGTCATTCATCACTAAGATGAATCTTCTTTTTTTTTTGCATTTTTGGTTGAGAATTGACGTGGTAATGGTTAAGAGAGAAATGTTAGCTCAAAGTTGTGTTATCCATGAATCAAAGGAATTTTGTTTTTTGCATTTTGAAAATAAAAATCTACTTAATGTAAGTTTAAAACAATTTTGTTTTGAATTTTTTACAATTCCCAGAGGCTTTAATCTTTCTTTAGGAAAAAGATGATTTGGTATGGTGAAGGTACATGATGAGGTAATCTTCTATTATAGGTTTCAAAGCAAGAGGCTCAAGTAAAACTTGAGGTTTTGTTAAGAAACATTTGTCTCTCTTTTTTTAGCATTTATTTTATCAACTTAAATAATAACAAGTAGCTTGTTCATGATGTCATGATTCTTGTGAAAAGGGTCTTCTGCATTTTAAGAACTTTATTTATTGTTCCAAGTTACTTACTTGATTAGAAAAGACTTTTAAAAGCATGTAATAAGATAATGACTTTTGGCTATGAAAGAAAGGCATTCGTAGGCTCAATGAGTGTTTCAAGGTTTTGAAAGTTAGGATTACTATGTGTCTTTTTTTCTTTTATCATGTTTCTTTGATTCACCCTTTTTTTTTTCAAAATGTAAGTATATTTGAAAGACAAAAAATTTACAATGCTGGTGAACCAGCAAGTTCATATACAATAATTAACAAAAAAGGGAACAAACTTCCTTAAAGAACTTCACATCAAACCATTAAATAGAAGCTAACAAACTAAAAATTAGTAGACAATGGATATGAGATAAACCAATATTAAAAGGTTCCCAACCTAACACAAAGCAAAAGGCTTGATTCACCCTTTTTTTATTGCTTTGGTAGGGCATTTTTATTTTATTTTGACGTAGACTTGGTCATTTTTGTCTTTTTATTTGGGCATGCCCCCCCAACATTTGGATTTCTTGGGCTTTTTGGATTTTTCACGGCATCTTCTCAGTCTTTGATCTTTGAATTTTTATTTCCCCCCTAATATAGGGTGTAATCCTAGTCAAGATCAACTCTTGATCTTTGGAATTTCATTGCTCCTAGTGTGAGGTGTGATCCTAATTAAGGTTTTTCAAGGAAAAACTTATTTAGACTCAAATAGGGACCATAAAGGATATATTTTAGAAAGTGAAGGGATAACAAAGATGACATTTCATTATTTTCAAGCACAAGCGGTTATAACTAATAAATTTTGTCCTTGTTTAGTGTAATTGTTTGGAACTTTTGCATAAAGACTTACATTTTTATGAATCAATGACTAGCAAATCGAACTACATGCGATTATGCATAAAACTAAAATATGGCCCAAGAGACATCGAGTGTGAGCTTTTTATGCATTTTTTATTTTTTGTGTCTTTGTTCAAAATTGTTTGGTCACCTCATAATATGAGTTGCTTGAATGATTCCTATTCAACATTGTTTTAAGCAAACATTGACTTATTTCTAAAATAAAAAGGCAAGTCTAATTTTTTTCAAGATTATTTTGATGAAAGGGGTTTTTACAAAATTAACGTGGCCAAAATATTTTAAATAGAGCTAAGGAGTTAGTTATGAGGGTAAATTTTATGAGTTTCAAAGGGTTTTTTCCTTTGTGTTTTGCAAGACACATTTTGGGGTTTGATCATTTGCCCAAAACCATTTTCATAGGAAAATAGTTCTTGATTTTAATGTGGATATTAGACTATTTAAAGGCACAAAATCCATTAAAAGATACAACTGAGTTTTTGCAAAACATTTAAAAATAAAACACGGTCTTGAAAACCTTCTTTACAAAGCTAAAATGACAAAACATGTTGACTACATCAATTAGGCTTCTTTTCTTGTCTTCAACACTTAAAGCTTTCACAATCATTCTTCTTCTACATTGCTCTTAGAGATTTTCTAGCCCTCAAATGTTATTTGCCTAGCCTCAATAAGCTGAAAAAGCTTGTCCTTGGAATAATGGTAATTTTCAATGTTATGCCCCATGGCTTTATTATGATACTCACATGTATGGTTAGGCTCATACCATTTTTGGTATGGTGATCGAAATAGTTTATGTGAAATTAGAGTGATTTGTCCCATACTGACCAATTTCTCAAACATCTTTTTCAAAGGCAATGGAAGAGGTGGTAAGGCTTTTTTGATATGTTGTGGATGTCTATGCGGTTGCATTGGAGTCCTCATATTATTCCATTGCTTTCTTGGTTGATTTTGGTTGAACCTTAGTTGATGGACCTCGTTGTCTTCTTTATTTTTCCTGACATCAATTCTACCTACTCTTATGGCTTGCTTAATTCTCTCAACCACTATATTAGTGAAGTGTTGGGTTGTGGCACCAATCAGATGGTCAGGATAAGGGTCTTTGAAAGTATTAGAGAATAGATTGATCATTTCTTTCTCAAGTAGGGGTGGATCAACTTGAACAACCTTCTCTCTCCACTGTTGAGCATATTCTCGTACTAATTCATAGCTTTCTTTCTCTAACATTAATAGATTGGATTAATTTAAAGCCTTGTCCATGTTGTATTTATATCGCTTGATAAAGACATCCACAAGATATTTCCATCTTCAGATCTTAGAGTTATCTAGCTTTATGTACTAGCTTAGTGTAGCCCCATTCAGGTTATCTTGAAAGAAGTGCATTAATAATTTTTCATTGTGCATAACTTCTACCACCTTGTTGCCATAGAACTTGAGGTGAGTGGCAGGACACTGAGTTTTGGTGTACTTTATAAACTCAGGTTATGAGAATTCTTTGGTAAAATCACATTTAGGACTAGATACATTTCAATTGCTTGTACGGGATCATACAAGTCTGCTCTTTCAATAACCTTCACTCTTGCTTCTAACGCTGCTATCTTGCTATAGTTAATATCCTCAACATACTTCATTTTATGAGATTTACTAGAAAATGAATAAACAGCTGCTAGAGCCGGTGCAGGTATTGTGGCCTACACAAACGTTGTGTTACACTAGGGTTCTAAGCTTATCCTCTCGTTCTTTATTCAGGCTGAATTGTTGTAAAAGTAACTGGCTAATTAGACGAGCCTTCACTAGAGAGTTGTCTAAGTGTCTGTTTAAGCAAGTTTATGATTCGAGCTATGTTAGCCTTCATGGAGTCCAAGTCCTCTTAAAAGTGGGCATCATGACGAGCACATTTTTCATCCTCTATACTTTTTTGTCGCAATCGAGTGTTGTAAACTTTATGAATTTAGGCTTTCTAGGGACCTATATTTCAACATGCGTATGCACACATGACATTTAAACATGAATACATGTATGTTTATAAATATAAGTGTATGCATACGTATCTCAAATATGAATTAACTTATTCAATGGCTAATTCATGACTTCTTTGTTGAATAGGAGCAAAAATATATAGTCTGATTAATCTGAAAAGATCATTCCCAAACCCTCATCTCAATTAAATCTCATACATATTGGAGAGTATAAAACAAAAAGGTGGGTCTGATCTCCTTTCATTAAAAAAAAGACAAAATGATTTTTATGTGCAATAATTTCCCGGCTTTGGTCTTTGGACATTTCCCCCTAGCTAGTTACATTATTTATATTCTTGTCCATATTTAGAAAAAATCATGGTCTTAGCTCAAAAAATCCTATAGAATTTAGGATTATTGATCAGGTCTGCCTTGATGCAAAATGAATTATTATGGAGTCCTAAGGGTAAGTTCTAGCTGTTACATGAGGGTTAGGCTGACTACCTAGTCTCAAAAGGGTTTATAATCTGCCCAGTGACCATCTTTCGTGAAGGCAGTATAGAGGTCTGTAAAGAATGGTTTGGGCACGGTATAACCGTCATTACTAAGTAAACACTCAGCTTATAATTGGATGTTTCACAAATCTGAACCCTAACTGAAAGTCATAAGATAGATCGCTACTCCTCACCTAACCAAGAATTCAAATGCATGAAGGCATTAACTCATATATGATGTACTTATGCATGAGCAGTATGTAAAAAGAATGCATGCTAAAATTAAATTGCATAAACCAATAAAAATAGACAAGCAAAACTCAATCTGACCAGACAAGTTCCTAGTAGAGTCGTCATCCTATCGTGGCGTGCACCATGTCAAACGGTGGAGCTACCTCCTGGAATGAAGAAGTTTGGGGTTTAATCATAAAGTTATGATTTAAGAGAGTCGCCACCAAATATCATGGTCACTAGGAAACCTATAGTCCGCGAGAGTCTAGGTAATGAGACTAGTTGTGCAAGAGGGAGACACATCACTCCCAGTGCACCCTACCTATGGTACGATGCATTCTGATTGATTGTTGTTCTAAATTGTGTTTCTATTTATTGGTCTCATCCAAGATTCAAGGCAGATCTCTCTTCGTAAGGAAAATTTTGTGTTTCTACTTTTGTGTTTTTGGAATATAATTTTTTTTAAAATCCTTTTGAGTTTTCTTGAAGTTTTAAGAAAAACTAGGTATTTTTAATACCGAGCCTATATCTTACAATATAAGTCTACAACTCAACATTAGGTAAAATTATTGGAAGAATAAGCAAGGGACCCACAAATAATTTTAAAATGATCCCTAATTTTTTTTTTTCCAGAATTTTAAAAACCATTTGAGGCTTGTCTAGCAAAAGCATAAAAATGCATTTTAAATCAAGCTAGACACTAATTCAAAATAAGTTATTCTTTCACCATTCACCAACTTAATAATCCAACAAAACAAACAATCAAACATCCAATCTTATAAATTTCATGAATTATATTCAAATCGCATACTAATTCAAGCTAATCAACACAAACTCAAACATAATTTATGCGTCAACATTTAATGTCTAAAAAGCAATCACAATCTAAAAAATAAACTCATAATTCAACACAAATAATCATATCATTTTGAAATTAAAAACACACATCAAACCAAATTAATAGTATCCAAACAATCCAAAAACTATACACAAAAATAAAACTTTTCCTAGATTTCATATTTTCCACAAAAAAAAAAGATTTGAGTTTTAAATTGACCTTTCAAGGTGCTTTCCGTGTCTAGGAACTATCAAAATTGAGGCTGGAAGTGTAGGAATAGTGTTGGCATGTGTATCCACGCGTTGTCGCTGCTGAAGGGAAGTGGGCTGGTAGATTTAATGCTCCTTTATCTCCTCTTTGCTCCTATTCTGACGGTGATGCTCACCATTGCTCGAGGGAGGAGATCTGGCTTTCCAAAGCTTCGATCCTCCTATCTCTCTCCTTTTTTAGTTTAACTTCTCTTGTTGTAGAAATGCTTAAACTGCTATAATTCATGGGGGCTGAGGGAGAAGAAAAGAAGGCAGTGTGGGAACAAAAGGAAGAGAACCTTTTTTGGAGGAACTCGCCATCACTAGTGGTGTTGTGGCCGAGAGAAGAATAAAAGGTTGTCATAGTGGATGGAGGAACTGGTATTGGTCCTTTTCTTTTCTTGTAAGAAAGGGAGACGAGGCTATCTTGGGTGGTCAACCTTGGTTGGTGGATGGTGCAAGATTGTTTAAAAAAAGACATAGAAATGTGTTTCGGTTTGGGGTTAGGTTGTTAGTGGCGTAATGTTGCTAGGTGTTAGCTTATGTAATGAGCTACTATTGTGGGTTTGATAATGGAGGTGAAGGGAGTGTCACGGTGAGAACTAGTCAGTGGTGTTTGGTTAATGGTATTTGGGTTGTTGTTCGTGATGGTGTTCTTGTGTTGAGATGAGTTGTGAGGGAGAGCTAGGGTCAGCAATGGATAGTAGTAGGTGGTTACTTATGGTCGTGAGGGAGAAGAAGGTTATGGGTGTCCTTTTTTGTGTAGTGGTTGATGAAAGGCACACGTAGGTTTGAAATGGTTATCTTTGCTGAGAGCTAGGGAAGATGATGGAGAGGGTTGTTGTTATATGGGTTTTTATTGGGAAGGTAGTTTTGAAATGATGATTTTGTAAGGCTACTAGTTGTTCAGGTAGGAGTGATAACCTTTTGTTGGTTGGTGGCTGGGTTTAGAAACAATGAGACTAGGGTTTTTATTTTGGGGGAGTGTGTGAGCTGGAGAGAGTTTGGTATTTTTCTTTTAGTTTTGTTTTTTTAATGGCCTCCCCACTTCTTGTGAGAGATTCCTTTACTATTTATAGGTAAAAAATTGTATTTTACTTTAGTCCCCAAACAACCTAAATTTCTTTTAGTCCCTCATTTTTTCTTTTCACTTTTGGTCTCCTTGTCCATTTATTATATTTTTTTTATTTTGATTTTTTTGAAAATGGTGTGTTAAAATTGAACATATTAAAAAGAAATTTTTGAATTCTAAATTCTTTTGAGAAGTTGCTGAAAATATTAAAAATGATACAAATATATCAAGAATATTTTTTTTTTTATTTTGATAATATTTAGAAATTAAAGGGTTAAAAATTGGGTTATGAAAATAGTCATGCAATGTAATAAGAAAATGGTAAACTTGCAATCATTAAAAAGGCTAGTATGTTTACTAAATAAATATGTGTGTGTGTGTGTCATAAAAGACTAAAACACAATCCTAATAACCGTTTGGAAACGCTGTTCAATTAGTGTTTCTAAAAAATTTAAAATTTTATTTTTGCTAAAAATTAAGTTTTTTTTATGTTTTTAGATCATTTTGATGTGCTGATCTCAAAATTAATTTTAAAAAAATAAAATAAAAAATCATTTTGATGCATTTCTAAGCGAAAAACATTTTGAACCATAATCACAATCCTAAATAGACTCTAAACGAGTATAGAGTTTGTACTTAAACAAAACTAATTTAGGGTACTTACTTGTTAAAGTCTTTATAATATAACTAAGATAAAATTCTTGTTGTTGTCAATGATTAATTTTTTTTCTTAAGATTTTATTCCTCGTCACTTGATGCAAAAGAACTTTCTTCAATAGTTCTCTTAAGAGTTCAATAACATCACTTTGAAAACATGCACTTTTTTAAGGTATGTGAACTTAATGGTATGGACTCAGTTTTCTCTCTACAAAAATGGATTCCTAAGATCTAAAGTAGAAAGAATGAATAAGAGAACAAGACTTAGAAAACCAACAACAAAAGAAAAAAAGAACTCAAGAAATCTCTACGATTTTCTTTCCACCTATCCAAACACCTATTTATAGGACTCAGGAATCAAAACATTAATTACTCAAAATTCATGAATATTCATAATTCATGAATGTTTATTAATCATGATTAATTTTCATAATTAATGAATATCTATTAATAAATATTTATGAATGTTCATAATTCATGAAAATTCATGAATACATTCATTCTTATCACATCATAATTAATATATTGGTTCATGTACTAAGATATTTTAGGGACTAAAAATTATTGATAAAATAAGGACATAATAAGAGGGGGGAAAATATTTTTCATTAACCAAATTTAAGTCCAAACTCATGAACTTATAAGCTTATTATCCAATCCATAAACTATTTTGGATTTGAAAGTTTTGCTATTCAAAAGTTCTTTGAAAATAATTTCTTTTGGAGGGCTGTGAAATTGGAATCCCAGATCTTGAGAAGATAAAAATATTTAGATGTAATGAATCTTACAATTTTGACTGGGACAACATCTGTTCATATAATTGTAAATTGTTTTCGATATTGTCAAATTAGGTTTATGGATAACATAGCTTTTGAGAATTTGAATGAAAACTCATATATGAAGGTGTTCAACAATTACATATTCTAATTAAAAAGCTGAAGTATTATGATATAATGAGTGTTTAGAACTTTTAAATTACCTATTAGAAAACAAGGCAACTTTATAGTTGTTGAGTGACACGTAAATTATTAAAAAAGTCACGGGGATTAACAGAGAGGATGAAGTTAGAGACAATAGCTCCAAACTAGAACATGTCTTATGTAGAGATGGAATTAAAGCAACATCTTAATCAAGTAACATTGGATCCTCCTAATTGATTATGTGCGTGTGTGTTTGGTTGCAAGATCTTGCTTTCAATTTGAAAATGTGTATATAGCTCCTTTGTACAATAGCCATCTCTATGAGAGAGTGATCAAGAAACATTCTCGATTTTATCTATATCCAACTCATCACCCTTGCTTAGCTTGCTTCGCAAGCTTGATCTGACTTGGTCAAAACCTACCTTATAATGGGGTCTAGCAAAGATTAGTCATAGCAAAGGAAAGTGGTTAAGTTAACCAATAAGGTTGGTCCATTCCAAAATATCTATGATTTAGCATAAGATGATAGTGGGTTGACTTCCATTCTCGAAGCCTGTAATCATAAAAGGAGGCAGGAGAGAAAATACCACCAGAAGAGGGTGCTGATCCAACCAAAGAGGGTGCTGATCCGTTGGCTAACAATCTGAAAGACTAGCATCATTCCCTTCCAATATCTATTCTAATCTATTCCATTCTTTTTTGTCGGCATTGGCTACATCAATTGACATCACCCTCGCTGGCTTATCCCTACCTCACTTCACTAGAAAACAAACAGAAAAAAGAAACAAAGATGTGATATGAAGGAACCTACACAAAAGAGTCTTTCAGACAACGAAGCTTATTTAGCGGACGGATCAACGACAAAGTCTCACTGATGCTTCTCTTCCACCCGCGGATCCCAGGATTTCTAATCAATTCAAAGAAATGGCGTTTCCACTTAGATTTCTTCATAGACGAGATGAAGGCTTCCACCAATCACATGGTTTTCATATTCTCGAACTGCTATCTTCAGAATGTGCGGAAAAAAACAGACTCCAGCAAAAGAATACGGTTGAATAAAGCAGGGTTCGCGTGTTTTTTTTTAAATTTAATGTTTTTATTTGAAATTAATTTTTATATCTTTTTAATGTATTAATATTAAAAATAATTTTTTTAAAAATAAAAAAATTATTTTAATATATTTTTAAATAAAAAAATATTTTAAATTATAACTGTTATTACATTCTCAATCCATCTTTAACTAATCATAATGGTGCCTTCATGCCCTTCTTTTACTTCTCTTACTTCGTATGACTAGGAAGGGTATTATTAATTTATATATTAAGCATAATATATGTATTTGTTTTTTATAAATTTAATAAATTATTAATTTATAACCGGTCAAAATATTATTTAATTGAGAATATTAATTTATTAAGATTAAACTATACATCCAATAATCATTCCTTCCTGCAGAGTTTGATTATTGCTCGGGATATTAAAAAAAAAAACTAACAAAAACAAAAACATAAAAATAAGCAATAGTTTTATAATGAATTTTTTACGATGACACATGGGGGTGTAACAATCCAGAAGCGAAGACTTTGAAGCCTCGGCTTAGAGGCCCGCTAAGAAGCCCATATAGAACAATTAATTATCGCATCTGGTTGACCTGCTAAGATCTCACGCGCCTTGAAAGGCACGTGGGTCCCGACCAGTTCTTTTTGGCATCCTTTAACTCGCACTTTGAAATAAATGCCACTGCCATCACCACCATCAGCCTCACTGTTGCGTCTTTGCTTCGCTTTTGGTTATTTCTAATAAATTTGGTCAGAGAGTGATTCTCGAGAAAGAGCAAGAGAGAAGCAGATGCTTCCCACATTTCATTTCACTTCACATTCCCTTCAGGGTTTTTAATTATCTACTGCTATGACTGAGAGAATCAAGCTTGGTAAGTTTTCAACCTTCTGTTCTCTAAGTTAATACTATCCGAGGGTTTTACTTGATGATGTACGATACAAACAAAGAAGCTTTCAATTTTTTCTTTTCCTTTTCAAAATTTACTTCCAGCACCCTCCTTCTAGCTGCTTCTATTATCTTCGAGCGAGCGAAAGTGAAACAGAAAGCAAGATATTTGAGGAACACTACTTTTGTCTGAAAGATGAGTTGGGTTTGTTTTTGAATTTTATAGGTAAGAGAGAAAATGATCTTTGGGAGGGATGTCAGAAGCAAGAAGAAAAGATGGTTGATGGAAGAACATAGCCATTTGAAGATGTCGTCATGGGTTCCAAACGATTATCCACCTCCCCTTTCTCCTTCCTCGTTGTCTTCCCCATCTACAACTAATACTGTTTTCCATAAAGATTCAAATCCTTCATCTTCTGGTTCTAGAATTAGCCCTGCTGTTCTTTTCGTTATAGTGATTCTTGCTGTACTATTTTTCATCTCTGGTTTGCTCCATTTGCTTATTAGATTCCTCATAAAACATCCAACTTCTTCAGCTGCCTCCCAATCTAATAGGTACCCTGAAATATCTGGTTCAGATGCGCTTCAAAGACAGTTACAACAGCTCTTCCATCTCCATGATTCTGGTCTGGATCAAGCTTTTATAGATGCCCTTCCTGTTTTTCAGTACAAAGAGATTGTGGGTCCAAAAGAGCCATTTGATTGTCCTGTTTGCCTGTGTGAATTTTCTGAGAAAGACAAGCTGAGATTGCTTCCTATGTGCAGCCATGCTTTCCATATCAACTGTATCGACACGTGGCTGCTATCCAACTCAACATGTCCTCTTTGCAGGGGAACCCTTTTCAATACAGCTGGGTTCTCGATGGAAAACCCAATGTTTGATTTCGATGACTTACGAGAGGATGATGAGTGTCCCGGTGATGGAGATAATGTTTTCATTCCTAGTCAAAAGACTGGGGAAATTGAAGGAACTGTTGTTGAAAAGGGGGTGTTACCTGTGAGACTCGGTAAATTCAGGAAGCTAAATGGTGGTGTAGGGGAGGCAGGAGGAGAAACTAGTAGCAGTAATTTAGATGCTAGAAGATGTTTTTCAATGGGTTCGTATCAGTATGTGCTTGGTGATACAGACCTCAGGGTTGGCTTAAGCAATGAGCGGCAAAGTCGTGATATCAAGCCTGCCAGAGGGACCGAACAGAAGGTGAATCTTTCAGTTGATGGAGATTTGGAGGAAAACAAGATTAGTAGCTTGAGCCAGGGTGAGAGCTTCTCTGTATCCAAAATATGGCTTTGGCGTAATAAGAAGGGGAAATTCTCAAGCTCGTCAGATGCACCGATGGGCATGCCTTCTTAACTTAATGTGGATTTGCCATGGATGGATGGAACGCTGTAACAATTGAAGCCACTTTCTCTTGTAGGATGCTAATTCTTAAGGTATTTTCTTGTCTACTCATTAGCCATTGATCAAAGCTTGTTGTGCTTTTCATTTTGATTTTGATTTTGTTTTTCTTTGCTGGATGCTAAATCAAATCAAAAATATTCTGATGACTGGTTCTGGATGTTGGTGTTCTGCTCTTCTGCTTGTAAGTAGAAATTTGATTCCAAGTGCTTTTTGCATTTATGAGGAGGATATATGTATAAATGGTTACGATTTCCCCAGCCCTATACTGAAAGTTACATGCTTGCTTATTTTGTGTTTTTGAGCATATTAGCAACACGCCTGTAATTCTTATGCAATGGACTGGAATTAATTTTTATGTTGAAAACATTTCCATTCTCGTAATGCTATACAAACTTTTAATACAAAATTCTTCATACAAACACATATGTCAGCTACTTTATATATATATATATATATATATATATATATATATATATATATATATATATATATATGATTTTACAACTTATGAATTTGACGCATCAGTTTGTATAAAAAGTTTATTTGTAAATCATTGTTCTTCCATTTATTAGACTGCAATTCAATAGAATTAAAATTTGTCGTTTATGATGGGCATCCCGACTCCAAAACTCATGGTATAAAAAGAGTTAACGCATGGAGTGATTAATTACCATCTCAAGATAAAAAAAAATAAAGATATAAATATATTTGGCTGAAGAGATAGATGAAGACATAAATAATAAATCTATTATTGATACAATTGTTAGGTTTCTAAAAAAACATACATGATAGAAATGATAAATTTAAAATTTTATTAAGAATCCCAAGGATTTTATTAGACAGATCTAGAGTTGTTTAAGATTTATATAAAGATTAGTTGAAGATCAAATATTTTTATTTTTGTTTTGAATAATTGTTTTAAGGCTAGGTTATCGCAAACAAGTCGTACAAGTATCTGATCTCTAACAATAATTCATATAAATTATAAGTGATAAATTTCTTAAACTTTTTTAGGAAAGAGAGATTGCTACACTTTCTATTTTCTTTTGTGTTTTAGTTGTTTTTGTAATTAATATAGTTTTTCTTTGTATGCAGAAAATAAGAGGCATAACATTTTATTTATGGGGAAACTTGAAAATTCTATAAATAAAAAAATATTAATTTGTTTTTTAAATAATATCACATATATTATTTTAGGATAATTCTAGAAATTTATTCAATCAAGTTAATAAATTTCTAATTGATTTTTTTTTCTTGATTTAGAATTGTAATCCTTTATATTAATCACATTATATTTTTCAATTTCTAAAATTTATTTACAATTAAATTACATTTGATTGATCATCTCATTTTAATTTTTGGCTAATAGTATTCTTATGTGTGGCCTATTAAGTTTCATAATAAGTTGACTCAATTTAAATCATAATCAAATAAAATAGGATTAAATAAAGTAATTGTTTAATTTATTATCAATTTAATAATTGATTTATAATATCTAGTAACCTGTTATGATCCCTTATATATTAGAAAAGTTTTAATTAGTTTGACTTAACTTTTTAGTTATCAGTTTTTTAGTGTAATTTATTATTCATTTATTACGAATGTTTGATTTAGACATTATAACATGAAATATATCTGTTTTGTTAAATCAATTTTTGTTCTCAACATTATAGTCATTGATTATATAAATAGATTTTGAAACTCTTTTCAAATCTTATTCTATATTGACTAAGGATTTTACAATAAATACTATTTGATAACAGAAAAAATATATTTTTTCTAATTCACTTAGGGTGATGAATTCTCTCTTGAGTATTTAAATATCTTCATATAGTTTATGATATGCTTGATATTTGTTTATTTATTACCCTTGATTAGGATAACGTGTAGCCAATATCAAAACATAACACTTTCTATATAAGATAACTTAGTGATATTAAATTTAAGAATGTTTTACACAAATATCATATGAATCTTTCCATAAAATATGTGATCTCTTTGTATGAAGTTCTTATGCAAATTAGTTCAATAAACATATTATCTAACAAGCACTTACATTTTAGTTATAAGTGTCCCTCATTCTCAACTTATAAGAGTATCTTTTCATAAAGGAAGAAATACAATATGTATTGGTCTTAACAACTCTAATTAATATATTCTTAATAAAATATTGATTAGAAACAATGCTTTGATGCAATAGAAATGTCATAATTATAACTATAATTTTCTTTACAATTTCCTATGAATTTTCTTTACAATTTCCTATGAATTTTATCTTTACTCTAGATTCATTAATTAAATATCAAATTCATTAATCAAATATAAATGAATATTAAAGATAAATTTTTTTTATTAATAATAAATATGTTTTACATTAATAAAATTAGTGTCATATGTAACCAACCGATTAGCTGCATAACATATTCACTAACATAATTTTAGAGTAAATTTTTGTATTTTTAAAATAAAAAAGTATAAAGGGAACATGTCTCTAGAGACAATATTTATTATTTTGATATAATAAAAAGTTCAAAAGGGACATGTTTCTAAAAACAATATTTATTATTATGATATCCCTTCTAACATCAACAAGGTTGAGAGGTTGAGACCTCAATGGATATTGCTTCCCTAAAGTATATGAGATGTAAGGATCTACATTTTGGATTGGTGTTTGATCCCATTCCAAAAAAAAATTATTGTTCTTGTGAGTTCAATAACCCATACTTGGTGGTTGCATATTTAAGGTTACTTTAGTGTATTTTGTTTTATATACTCAATGTTGTGGATAAAATTGGTCCAGATAAAGTAACTTTTCACAGCTTGGATAAAATGGAAAAAATGACTGAAGCAACAAAGTTCCATTTTATTTGCTTTCAAACGAGGGACTTCTTATTAATCTTGGGCCATTAATTAGGGTTATTTTCTTTGTATAATAAGATCTTAAACCTTATTTACAATGTTGCATTAAAAGATCTCGTATGTGTACGGAGTTGTGACGATTATCCTTCTAGATTGGGATTTTCATGGTTTGGGTGGAAAGAACAAAAAATTATTATTCTGTATTAGTAAAAAAATGATGAATTCGTCAACTAATATTTTGGTTGCTAGGAACCTTAATTAGTCTCATAGTTTGGATAAAGAGACTAATTGAATATAAGAAGGATATATCATCTCTAGTATATTCTATCTAAGGTAAGCTGCATTGTTTATTTGTCCGAAACATGTTTCTATTATTTAGTTTGTCTAAGGTTTAAGAAAAATCATCTTCTGCAAGGAAATCTTTATCCTATTAGGCTAAAACCTAACAATTCTAAAGCCTAAAAAATTAAAGTTGTATTCTTGTCAATTCATTTAGTTTAGTACCGGGAATATGTATTGTTTTGTAAAATTCATATCCTAAATATTAATTAAACAAATTGATTTTTATAGTACTTTTGAAATTTTAGCCAAGTCCTAATGGATAATCACAAGTCTATTGTGATACCCATTAATATATATTTTTTTCATATGTTTTCAAGTATAATAAAAATGTAATTTTTTAATTTTTTATGAAGTATGCATGAAAATTTTAGAATTTGATCGTATGCACACAAAAAAATGTATTTTTTGCATAAGGAATTTTTATATATTTTTTTTATTTTTTTTTGAAATTTTGAAAAAAAACAAATATATTTAATATTGGGTAAGTATCTTACAATATAAGTTTACAGTTAAAATATTAAATAAAATAATTAGAAAACATGCAAGGGACCTACAAATAAATTTAAAATGGTTCATGAATTGTTTCAAATATTTTGAAAATTATTTGGGGTCTGTTTGGCAAAAACATAAAAAATAAGAAAACAAACATTGCTGGAAAATCAGTAGGGCATGTTTTCCAAACATGTCCTTAACAAAAAATCAAAGACTAAAAAAATATCTTAAGATCATGTTTGAGAAACACGCTCCAAGAACAAAAAAAAAACATTTTTTCCCAAACATTCTAAATGTAACCTTATGAAGAATGGACTCAACTTAACCACGTGGGCTAAGCTTTCTAATCCAAAGGCCCACCAAGCCCATAAATACAACACCAAATCAAAAAAAAAATGAAGATAAAAAAGGAAAGAATGTTTAAATACATTCAAGAACACGAAGAATACAAGAACAACCCTAGAAACATGATCTCAATAATAGAATAGATTATATCAAATTGAAAGCGTAGACACATGTGAAAACAACATTCAAGCAGGATTTTAGGGTTGGATCATCACAATAAACATCAGGATTTTAGGGTTGGATTATCATGATTGATCAATTTTATGCAAAAGACAAAGTGAAGGAATCAAAAATAAAAAATGATTACATTAGTGTTTTTAAGCCATCCATACCCTAGATTAATGACAACAAGTATAGACGCATATGTAAGAATTATTAATCAACCGAAAAGACATAAAACTCAACAACTTAAGGCAAAGGTCAACAGATGAATGCTAGCCCAGAAATGCTCAATAAAGACAAAACCCAGAAAAGAAACATAAGGAGCCCATAAAACAGCTTAAACTTAGCAATCAAAGTTTAAACATGCTCAAAACAACTTGATTAAATCATCAAAACAACAAGAAAGCAAAGAATTAAAGGCAAAATAATAAGCAAAATTAAATAATGACAACAAGCAAAAATAATATTTTTTTGGGCATAAACATTGTTCTATTAATTAAATTCATTGTCTTGAAGCATAAACAACATGATTATTGTCTTCAGCAGACGTAACAAACTACTTTAAAATAAGCTAAACCACAACATCTTCAATACTTAAAACCATAACTTCAAAAAAAGATTAACCTAACACTAAAGCCTGCAAAACATCATTTTATACTAACATTTAACACTTCAATTGACAAATCTAATCATTCCAACAAGTTTCAAACAAAATATAAACTTATTAAATCATGTCACAACTAATCATTGGAGAAAAACTAAATAAGTTCACCGAATGCATTAAAATGACAAATAGATGAAAAAGAAAAGCATAATGAACATCTAATACAAACATATAATAAGTAGAATAAGAGGGGAGAAGATATGCTCATTGAACTCCATCCCCTCATCAAAGTTTGAGGAATACCTTAACAATATTGCCTTTTTTGCTTGGAATTTTGTGTTCCTTCCTAGAACTTCTAGTTCTTTGGCCCTTCTGCTTTCACTCTTGGACTCAAAAGCTTTGCCTTTTATCCTTTTCTTTTCACTTTTTATCAATATTTCATAACCTTTTTATCAAAAGACTTTTGGTTATATAATCTTGTAAGTTTGTTTTTTTTTTTTTGTCTTTCCCCCCCTTTTTTCTTTCCTTTTTTTATAGCCTCAAATGATAGGTAGTTATAAAACCATTTATGAGTTTGAAGGTGGTTTTTCAAAACTAAATTATAGGAGATTCTTTCTTATTTCTTGTTTTTCTTTTCTCTATAAAGAAATGATTCTTCTCTCTTATTCTTTTGTTTTCTTGCTCTTTAAATATATAACAAGCTTTTGGAGCTCCTACAAAAAAGTTTGGAACTTCATAACTGAAATTTGGCTGAAAATAGTTAAACACCTTTTATAAATTAATTGTGGCAAGTCAGAGGTCATTGAAGCCAACAAAGTCACCTAATTTTAGGGAAAATGAAGAAGAAAACAAAGATGATCATAGAGATTCTTTGAAAAAACTATCTTAATTTCACAAATAATATCAAAATGAACTTAGGAATCAACTGATTTGTTTGCTATGAACAACCATCATAAAAAAAAAAAAAAAAAAAAAACCGTCCAA
>Ga0307517_10001683_pt1 | contig 36540 bp, 42 predicted proteins | sample 23_EM_MG_FD_194515 | JGI IMG/M metagenome (GOLD analysis project Ga0307517, IMG submission 194515) | Populus trichocarpa ectomycorrhiza microbial communities from riparian zone in the Pacific Northwest, United States - 23_EM | ecosystem: Host-associated > Plants > Roots > Unclassified | place...
GTGAGGTAAGTCAAACCGGAAGATGTTGTGGTGCTCTTTTCGGTCATCATCGTGTCACCCATCCCGCTTGGAACATTCAAAGTGAGTGCAAGGCGTGTAGCCGTCGCGGATCGCGGAAGAAGTAGGGATTCATACGCCGAAGGAGATGGGGGAACTCCTACCGGAGGAGTAGGGAGTGGACGTCCAGGATAGTGATGCCTGGTGGGAGTGGGAGGTTCTAAAGGAGAAACGATGGGAGAGGGTGAAGGTCGTATGGTGGAAAGAGAGGAGACGTGAGTGTCACGGTTCTGTGTTCGCTTCTCGAAGTCAGTCTTGATCGGTGGAACATCAGGGAACGCATTTAGCACCGAGGGTTGAGAAGGAGGATCCATCGTCGTAGATGTGTACTTTCTAAGGTTTGAATTCGGGGTCGCTCGTCGGTCTACCGGGATCTGTACCTTGGGGAATGCAATGGAAGAAGGAGGGCCCATGCGAACACTCATACTCTTCACACGTTGGCGCGCACCCAGGCGCATGGCGGCGGGAGAGATTAAGGGAGAGGTTTGGGTTTGTCGAGAATCAACCAAAACAACAGGACGCGTGGAACTTAGGCCAGGGGTAGGTGCCGCCATATGCATAGAGGGAGCAGGAGGAAGAACATCAGATGGTGATGAGAATGGTTTTGTCGTCAATGGCGAACTAGCCCTGACCGGTGGAGGTGTGGACGAAATAGTAGGTGAATGTTCGCGTTGAAGAGGAGAGGGTATATTGTGCATTGCTGGGGGGTCTGACTGTTTGAGTCTTGATTTCTCGGTCGTGGCAGAGGGAAAGGGGGGGTCCAAAGGGTAGGGCTCGATTGACCCATTCCTTCCGGCTTCCGTCTGGGTGTTGATGGCTGTCAGGGCGGAGAGGCTCATCCTCGACAAGGTCCTTCGAACGCGGGAGACAGGTGGCTGAGGAACCTCAACCTCGGGAACAGGCAGCGGGCCGGTGTCTAATACCTCCCAGGACTCCAGGGGTTCGTTCCCCGTCGGCTTGTCCTTACCCTTGTTAGAGTGGGCAAACAGTTTGCGACTCATGAGGCTCAAGGAATTAGATGTGGACATCGGAGTCAAAGAAGGGCGGGGGGACATGCTCCTGGACTTCCTCTTTGAACTGGATGTGGACTTGAGAGAGGTGCGGGGCCGACTCCGAATTGGCGTAGAAGGGACGGAGGCTGAAGAAAGGGACTGGGAGTGCTTATGCCGCAAAAACCCTCGGCGTCGAGGGACTGTCTCGGCTTGTCGAGCTCGTTGGTCGTCGGTTGGTGATTTGGGCGGGGCTCCACAATGGGAACAAGACCTAGCTCGGGAGTGAGAGGTGGGTTGAGGGGTGACGCTGAGGTGGGTCGTCTCAGCCTGCTCCCTCCTCTCTTGCTCGCGCCGCACCCGTTCCTCGAGGGGGATGCCCTGTTGGCGTTCGACCTCCCACTCCGCCGGGAAATATCCGACAGGGCTGCCTGCATCGGAGGTGGAGAACACCGGAAGGGAGTGGCTGATGTCTGCAGCATCCATGTCACGCGCATCCTCGTATTGTGAAGCGGGGGATGACGCAGAGGTGGTCGGATATGACTCGACGGATGGCGACCTTTGGATGGAATAGTACGACGAAAACGAGGTATTCGACATCGCGATCTCTTGCATGTGGTAAACAGGTGACGTTAATGCCTCCTGGAACGACGGGGGAGGGGAGTCTGGGATGGGCATGCCGACTGCAACGAAACACAAGGGGGAGTTAATGGACTGGAAAGTTTTATCTTTGTGAAACGCATAGAGCTCACCATCAAGCCGTGGATGCAGGCTTGGCCGCCCAACAGACGGAACCTGCGTTGCACCACTGCGACCTCTGGGAGACGGGGGGTCATAGACGGCAGGATTCCGGCCGGATCTGCCAGTACTCGGCTTGCGAACTCTGGCAGAGGACTCTGGGGGGACCAAAGCCACCCGTCCATGATGAATCCCAAGGTGAGATAAATAGGGAGTTTCACTGTTTGCAGAGCGGGGCATCTGGAGGGGCGAACAGATGGCTGCAGATAGGGAACTTGCTGCTGCCCGCCCTGATCCTCGTTGCATCGGTGGACATTGCGGGCCACTGCACGTGATCACACTCCGATCAGAGATCCCACGACGCGTCGCGTTCCAGACGCGAACAGGGGCCATCCCTGGCAATCTCCAACATGCCCGCCCCAGCTACCTCCCTCAGAGATACCGTCGAGACAACGCTACCAAAGCTCTTTGACCAAGTGCAGTCATCCATCGCTAACCACCAGAAGAACTGTGTGGCTCTTTACAAACTCCATCTTACAGCCTCCGAACTCAGACAATCATCCAGCAGCGGCAATGGGGAGAAGCTCGTTGGAGAACGGTTCTTTGAGGAAACCGTCTGCGATATGATGAGTCGCGTGTTGCTTGTCAAGAAGGGGCAAGCTGTCGCGGATCGCATCGCTAAGTTCCTAGGGGCCTATATCAAAGTCCTAGTAGAAAAGAGTGCGTTCTCACCCGACCTGCGTCCGCACACTGACTAATTGTACCGACTAGCAGCCGAGGAGGAGGTCCGGAGAGAAGGCAGAGACGAGGAAGAAGACACCATCGCCGACCGCTTCATGGCAAGAGTGTTCCGTCATTTCCTCCAAGCTTTCGTAGCAAAGGACAAAACCATTCGGTACCGCGCTGTCCAGATCGTTGGTGAAATGTTACCCCACGTCGGCCTCATGGAGTATGTCAACTACCTCGACGTTCCATTTCCAAGTATTGACCAGCTATAGTGAAGGATTATACCAGGAAATGCGGGGGGCGTTGCTAGGCCGACTCCACGACAAAGAACCCCAAATCCGAGCTATATCTGCTACTTCTCTCGCCAAACTACTCCTCACGGAGGAACCCGACGATATCACAGAGGGCGAAACTTCAATTCTGGAAGCCCTCGTTGATGTCCTCAAGTATGATACCTCCCCTGATGTTCGCCGTGCAGCCCTAGTCAACATTCACGTTACCGCCGACACGATACCTGACCTTCTCACTCGAACCCGCGATCTCGACAGTAGTGTCAGGAAACATACCTATACGACCGTTCTGGAACGGAATTGCAGCATAGGGGATGGAGAAGACAGCAAATCAGTGGGGGATGCACATCCTCGTTTCCTATCCATCGAACACAGGGAGATGGTTATAAAGCACGGCTTGGGTGACAGAGAGCCTTCTGTACGAGCAGCCGCGGCAAACCTTGTCGGAACCTGGGTCGATGTCATGCGCAACCCTGATCAGATTGTGAAGAACGAGACTCCAGCCCAGGAACTCGAACAAACTATGCTATCTTTCCTCACACTATTCGACCTCCAAGAGGTCACTATCCCCGAAGAGGCTCTCATGAGCGTGTTCAAAACACGTGCTGAGATCTTCGACAACCTCGAATTCGGAGACGCCTTTTGGGATAACCTGACGCCAGAGAGGACCTTTTTGGCTCGCGTCTTCGTCGATCAATGCGTGGCAGCAAAGAATAACACGCGGTTGGAAGCCACGTTACCCGTCGTCACCGCCATGGCTTTTCGTATCCAGGAACGATACAATGACCTGATGGTCCTGATCCAAGATGAGATGGATGAGGGGCCAACCCGCCTCGACGAGCGGGAAGAGGATCGGATCCGCCGAGAGGAAGAAAGGATGAGCCAAGAGTTCATACTCACGGAGTTGCTTAAGCTTGCCGTAAATCTTGACTACGCGGACGAGATTGGGCGCAGGAAGATGTTCCAACTGGTGAGGGCGATGATCGCCCATCAGGCCCTTCCAGAAGGACTAGCTTCCCGGTGTTTGGACGTGTTGCGGAAGTTGTCTGACAGCGAGCGGGATTTGATCATGGTCGTCGTGGAGGTTATCCACGAGTTGCGAGACACTGAAGAATTTGATGACGAGGTGGTCGTAAGTAATGATCCTTCCCCGTTTCTTGGTGAAACCTGATAGGAACCGTGTTCCAGATTGTGGGAGAAGACGGCGACCAGAGCGTCGGAAGTCCGTCCGGCGCCCGCGAGAAGAGATCCGGTATGGCCGTGAGTGCCGAAGAGCAATCGCGACGCGACGCGATGGATATGCGATGCCTCTCACTCTGCATTGGGATGCTTGAACGCGTCAACGGCGTATGTCATTTTGGTTCCTGTTCCTGTTTCAATTCCGACAAATTCATACAATTAGACCTTCGAAGAGAATTCAACGCTAGAAGGAGTTCTAAGCGAGCTGATCGTTCCTGCAGTCCGCAACAAAGAGCAATACCTTCGCGAGAAGGGTTTGATTTGTCTCGGGTTGTGTTGTCTCATCGCAAGGGTATGTTGGTATCCTATGCTGAACTCTCGTTCTCTTCGCTCATAACCTTTGATCGCAGAAAATGGCTGCCCAATCACTTCAACTGTTCCTCAATCAAATTTCCGGTGCACCCGCTCAATTCAAGCTGAGGCTTTTGCAAGTCGTCTTCGATGTACTCATGGTGCACGAATCAGACTTCCTCTCCGCTGGAAGTGGAGATAATGTAAGTCTGGGATTTACTTGACCCTCCGGCCCAAGTGAAGCCCGGACTAATCGTGCTTCCTCCGCAGTCCGACAAGATTGTCGAATACCTCTTGAGCGTCTTGAAAGCTGATGATAACGCGGAAATACACGCCTGCGTCTGTATTGGATTGGCTAAGCTATTGCTTTCTGGAATGGTCACGAGTGCAACTGTACGCCCACCCCCGTAAAGATATTCCTAACAGTCGGATGGTTAATTCCTTGCTGATTTCAGGCACTCGAGACGATCTTCTTGTTATATGTCACCCCAGAGACGAGCGACAATCTTGAATTGCGTCAATGTCTATCGTATTTCTTCCCGGTGTATTGCTACTCCAACGCTGAGAACCAGCGGAAGGTAAAAGAGGCAAGTTGATCCGTCGATCTTTTTGATCGGGTTGTTTGTTTACCCATTGAACAGCTGTTCCTGCCTCTATTTACCCAGATTACAGAAATGTATTCTGAGCTCGAGGAGGGTCAGACAATGGTCAACCCACTCCAACTTGCTTCGATGCTTGTCGACTGGATGGATCCAGAAAAGACTGTGTATGCTCCATTATCCTACGTTTCTGAATACCTGCTCACAACTCCGATAGAGACGTGGCCGGCAGCAAGAAGGACGACACCATTCACATGGATCTTGCCGCGGACATCGTCAAAACACTGTTTGATGACAATCTTACACGTACGTAAAATTGTCCTTTCCCCACACTATTTTTACCAATGACATCATTTCCCACACACGAAGGCGAGAACAAGAAAATTCTGTGCCAGCTCCTGAGTAGGCTCCACCTCCCGGAGGTCGTCGACGAAAATAAGATCAAGACACTGAAACTCTTGATATACAATGTTCAGTCGGTAAGCGAACGGTGAACACGCGGCGCGGGGTGTTTTCTGACGGACGTTCGCAGCGCCGACCCCCACGCGAAGCGGTTGCAAAGAACGCTTTAGCCAAGTTCGACGCGACTATCAGCATCAAGTATTCTGTGCAACTCGAAGGCTTCAGTGAGGAAGATTACCGGAAGCTGGAATATCTCAAGGATTTGTTCGAGTTTCTTGATGACATCATACCCGAGGAGGAGCCCGAACCCGAAGTTCCCCCGCCTGCAACAAAGGGCAAGAAGAGGTGTGTTATGCGCTCCTAAAATATAGGACAGATGGCTGAGAAAGGTTCCAAGGCGTTCGACAAGCGTCGCCACGACTACAACCGGAGGAAGTGGGGATGACACCGATATGGGTAGGATTTCAACTGCCAAGTCCGGTCGTGGCAGGCTTGGAGGGAGATCGAAGTAGGTGCATTTGTTTTCACGGATGGCCGCACGGAAAGTCATTTGAGTTTTTCTTCTTCTTTTATATTGGTGATAGGAAACCGCGGCTGTCGAACTCGGATGAGGACTCTGCTGACGAGGTGGATTATGACAGGACACCCGTTCGGAGGGCTCATGTCGTCCCAACACGGTCCGCGCCGACTAGGGCAGCGTGAGTCGCTTATAGCTTTGACCTCGGCTCCCCTTTCCATCTGGGATGAGGAGTTGATGATCTAATCATCGCGTGATTCGTAGGGCGCAGAAACACCGAACGGTGATTGAGATATCATCCGACGACGACGATGGCGAGACCACGCCGGTCGCAAAGGCCAGGGGAAGGTAAGTTGGAAAGGCCGAAGGGCACGTAAGGATGGCGTGTCTAACGGCAAGTGATTAGCAGCACGAGATACCGGAAACCGGTCAAGAGGGAAGATGATTCCGAAGAGGGCGGGGGGATGGGAGCGCCGTGCGTGGAGGATTCTATCCTGGACGAATCGGGTGAGGAGGAGGAAGAAGTCGGTGGAATGCTGGACGGAGACGAGGATGATGATTGATGGTCGATGGCGTGTTGTTGTTGGATCTGATTGGGTGCTGAGACTGGTATGGTTTGTGTTACTTACGGCATTATAGAATGGATTATTCAATGTGTTGTATGTTGGATCAGGTAATTTGTTTTCTTGTTTATGGCCGTGTTATCAACGGACGACTGAGTGGTACATAGGAGTGAGGGACGGGCAGACGGACAGGACACTGGGAACCGCGCCGTCGTCGAGTTGGAGCAGGACAGGGGAACGTGAGTGGTGCCACGATCAAATGGGAATGTCCGTTGCGAATGACCATCCCGAGTTGTTCCTAATCTGTGGCAACGGCATTTGGCCACTGGGTAGATATGAATAGAACAGGCCTCGACTAGCGGGGCTGGTGGGAAACGACGGGCGTTCGGCGTAGAGCGTGGGCAGACGAGAGGCCTCGGAACAGGGTCGCTGTCAATACGATTACGACCAGAATAATATCCGGTGCAGCGAAATTGGTTAGAGCCATTGGTCATTCTCGTTCTCGTTACGGCCGCGGCCCAACCGAACGTCGGCGCGAACTACCGACCTTCAATCAGAACCACAGCTTTAAGCCACCACCCTCTCGACAATCCCCCCATCTCACACCCGTGCCTCTGTTTGTTCTTGTTTGGTCCCATTGATCCCTCCCATCCGAAGCGCGAACGGATAAAAAAGGGTTGAGGATTTCTCCCTAGTGGTTCTGGTCTCTCTCCCTCCCTCCCTCTGTCTCTGTCTCTTCTACCACCTACCCACTTACCCTCTCCTCCTCCCATCTGAGCTTCTTGTCTTCCTTGCCAGCTCTCCCTCGGCTGTCAAAGGGCACTTCCCCCTTCCCCCCAATCTATCCTCTGTTCCGGACCTCACCATGTCGGACTTAGAAAAGAAAGAGGCTGGCTCCACCCAGGAAGATGCCTCCGAAGAAATTCAGGTAACTGAGAAGACTAAACCAAGGAAGAGAGAGTATAAGGATTTTGGACACGAGGAGGAAAAACCAACTCGTGTGTATCGTTTGTCGTCATTTTTCCCTGGCAGACGCTCATGGTGTGCTTTGTTCTCTCGCTTGTATAGAAGCCCTCGTCGATATGTCCAGGGTGAAAATCAAACCATCACCGCGTTTTATGTGCAGTAAAACTGACCTCTTCCCTCCTCACAGATTGAGCTCAAGGCCGAAGACCTCTACGACAAGGAGAAGGTTGATTTGGAGACCATCGTGATTGAGGATGTGTTCAAACTTCTTGACTGCACGGAGGAAGGTCTTTCTGATGAGGAAGCTGAACGCCGTCTTGGCATTTTCGGTCCCAACAAGCTCGAGTCTGAGGAACAGAACGCCTTCCTCCAGGTTGGTCGCTCATTTACTTTGTTCTCAGCTATTCGGCTCACGCCGTGCGGGTAACAGTTCCTCAGTTTCATGTGGAACCCGCTCTCGTGGGTTATGGAAGCTGCCGCCCTTGTCGCCATCGCTCTCTCGAACGGTGGAGGACGCCCACCCGACTGGGAGGATTTCGTTGGTATCGTCTTGCTCCTGCTGGCCAACTCTGGTATCGGATTTTACGAGGAAAGGAACGCCGGGAACGCGGTCAAGGCACTCATGGATTCTCTTGCACCCAAGGCCAAGGTGAAGCGTTCGGGGACTTGGCGAGAAATCGAATCCGCGGATTTGGTACCGGGAGACATGATCTCTTTCAAAATCGGAGACATTGTCCCCGCAGATTGTCGTCTCACGGACGCGATCAACGTTTCTATCGATCAAGCCGCCTTGACCGGCGAATCTCTCCCTCAAAACAAGAAGCTTGGCGATCAGTGCTTCTCGTCAGTCTTCTGTTCTTCTCTCTTGGCTGATTCGCTTTTGGCTCATCCCTTCTTCCCAGTGGCTCGACCTGCAAGCAGGGTGAAGCCGAGGGCGTCGTCATCTCTACCGGTGCCAATACTTTCTTTGGACGTGCCGCCTCTTTGGTCGGCCAGGACGACGATACCACCGGTCACTTGCAAAAGATTCTCGCCCAGATCGGTTCCTTCTGTCTCGTCACCATTGGTATCTTCGTCGTTCTCGAAATTCTCGTCCTCTACCCCGCTTACCACTACTCTTACCGCGATGGTCTCGACAACATCCTCGTCCTCTTGATCGGTGGTATCCCCATCGCCATGCCCACCGTCTTGTCCGTCACCCTCGCCGTCGGTGCTCAACAACTCGCCAAGTACAAGGCCATCGTCACCCGCATCACTGCCATTGAGGAGTTGGCTGCCGTCACCATCCTCTGCTCAGACAAGACTGGTACCCTCACCACTAACAAGCTCACCATTGATCGTACCTCTATCAGGATTTACGGTCCCTTCTCCATCGAGGATGTCGTCAAGTTGGCTGCCTACGCTTCCCGTACCGAGAATCAGGACGCCATCGACACCTGTGTTGTCGGTTCCATCCCTGAGCCCTCCAAGGCCCATGCCGGTATCAAGGTCCTCGATTTCAAACCTTTCAACCCCGTCGACAAGCGTACTGAGTGTACCTACCGTGAAGAGTCCACCGGCAAGCTCAAGCGCGTCACTAAGGGTATGACCGGCATCATTGTTGAGCTTTGCAGCCGCAACAAGACCGAGGAGATCGAGAACAAGCTCGAGGCTGACGTTGAGGAATTCGCTATGCGTGGTCTCCGTGCCTTGGCTGTCGCTTTCGAGGAAGTTGAGGGTGACGACTTTGAGGCTGAGGGTAACGGTTTCGAGCTCATCGGCCTCCTCCCCATCTTCGACCCTCCCCGCGAGGATACCAAACAGACTATCGACGATGCTATGGCTCTCGGTGTCAAGGTCAAGATGGTTACCGGTGACCAGCTCGCCATTGCGAAGGAAACCGGACGTCGTCTCGGCTTGGGTGACCACATGTATCCCGCCAAGGTTTTGAAGGACGGACCCGCCCCCGGCAGCAAGCATGCCTCCCTCGACGAGATGATCTTGGATGCCGATGGTTTCGCCGGTGTCTTCCCCGAGCATAAGTACGAGATCGTCAAGCGCCTCCAGGGTCTCGGCCACCTTTGCGCCATGACTGGTGATGGTGCCAACGATGCCCCCGCCTTGTCTCGCGCCAACGTCGGTATCGCCGTCGAGGGTGCCACCGACGCCGCTCGTGGCGCTGCCGATATCGTATTGACTGAGCCCGGTCTCTCCACCATTGTTCATGCCATTCGTGGTTCCCGTATCATTTTCCAACGCATGAGGAACTATTCGGTCTACGCCTGCGCCGTCACCATCCGTATCGTCGTCTGCTTCGCCGTCCTTGCCTTCGCTTACAAGTTCAACTTCCCTCCCTTCATGGTTTTGGTGATCGCCCTCCTCAACGACGGAACCATCATGACTCTCTCGGTCGATCGTGTCTTGCCATCAATGACTCCGGATAGTTGGGATCTCGCCGAGATCTTCGCTTATGCCATCGCTTATGGCTTGTACCTCACCCTCTCCACCATCGTCCTTGTCGTTATCATCTTGGAGACCACTTTCTTCCAGGATAAATTCGGCGTCCACCTCGAGAACAGACCAGGTACCCCACTCCCCAACGACCGCATGCTCCACATGATCGTCTACCTCCAGGTTGCAATCATTTCCCAGGCCCTCATCTTCGTCACTCGCTCGCATGGATTCTTCTTCATGGAGCGTCCCTCCGTCGCCTTGTTCGTCGCCTTCTGCCTTGCCCAGCTCGTCTCTTCCATCATCGCCGCGTACGGAGACTGGGGCTTCACCAGCATTCGTGCCATTTCTGGCGGCTGGATCGGAATCGTCTGGGTCTGGGTATGTCACGTTTCTCACTCGCTGGGCCTGTTCATTATTATTGACCGTTTGATCAGAACATCATTTGGTTCCTCCCTCTCGATTTTGTCAAGTTTGCCATGAAGGCTACCGTCATCAAGTACCTCCACGAGCGCCGCGAGCGTCGCACCGCCGCCGAGGCTACCCTCGGAGCTACTGGCGTTCCCTTGGTCAAGACCACTTCTCGTGTCGCCTCTATCCACGAGTCATTGTACTCTAACCGTGTGTCCTTCATCAAGAGGGCTGCCCGTAAGGTTGGCTTTGGTGGAAAGGTTTCCGTCAAGCCAGAGGAGTTACAGCGGTTCAGCAGTATCCAGGCTGCCCATACCGGCGCCGTCTTGGCCCGCCACCCATCCCGCCCCAATGCTTAGCCCATTGGACTTTTGCCCTATCTCACATAGCATTCTCCATAATAGAATCATCTAATTTGCGCAGCAGGTATCACACCCTTTCACAACCTCTGGTTTTGACAATTCTCCTTCATGTTTGTTCCCCCTTCCCTCACACTGCACACGAGATACCCGCAGCACAAACTCGTTCCGGATTCGGCTTATGGCGACTTGCTTAAACACACAAGGGCTCCTTGTCTTTTCCCCCATAGAAACACTTGCTCTCTTCCATATTTGTTGTACGTACATGCGATCAAAACAAAGCACTACAAATGGCTACGCGCCCCCGGTGTGAACTCGCGACTCGTTTCGATCGGCTGTTTGAAGCCAGATAGCGCAGGGTGGAAGCAAAGCGGTCGTCCGTCCTCACCGCCTCTCGAAACTTGGCCCATTTAGTATAAGTAACCACGGAAGATTACCCGACCCCAAAACTTCCCCAACAGAAGGCCAAGCTTTCTCGAAACGGATTCTGGAGGGAACAATCGGTCGCTGATACAAACGAGGGCCAACCCGGGCAGGCGTTGAGAGGGTCGGACAAGGAAGACAATACATTACGTGATACGGAACAGCGATTAGGAAGAATACAAGCGTTTACGTTGCTAGGGTCGTAAACCAGAGAGGGAGGGATAGTAGAGGGAATGAGAAGGGGAGATGGGGAGGCACTTTGGGCGATATTTAGGGATACATATGCATCGAAAAGAGGTGGGAAAGACGAAAACAGGAACTAAGTATCAATAATTGTTGTCCATTTGGGAAATAAGACACGTTTTTCGGGGTATTGTGCCGGTCTCATGGAGAGAAGAAGTCAGGGGATTGACCCCAAGTATCGCGGGCGGTCTTACGCCTGGATAATCTCGCGGGATGGTCGGACGGTCTGATCTTTTTCGGCACATATCCGTGTACGTTGACTCGGTGGTTGTGACGTTTCGAGGGGTCGTTGAAAGCTTTATCGCAGTCTGGACATTTGTGGGGTTGTTTCCCGGTGCTGTTGATAAGATGGAAAACCCGCGTCATTTGAAAGGCCGAGCCTGGGTCTCAGAGACATTAGATGGAATTGCACGTACTGAAGAGTTTCGTGCGTCTCTAGTGTCCCCTTGCTCGCGAAGCCCCTCTTGCAGAATTTACATACATTGTTTCTGGAAAGTGAAACAAGTTTAGGGGTCAGTGCGAACAAAAGATGGCGGAACTTACTTGAGCTTCAGATGAACGGCACGTATATGTCTGCGGACCATGTCGCTCCTAGCCTCGTAGGCACAGACGCCGGTCTCCCCTCCTGCGTCAGAATCGTGCTCCAACAGGAACATACACCTCGCCTTATTCCCCTCCAACCTGGCCAAATACTGGTCGGACTCTGGGTCCATCCTCCGTCTCTTCGCAAAAGGCAGGTCCGACGAAAGCGCACTGGGAGGCCTCCTCAGCGGCGACGACGACGACACGCTGTCCGTGAAATCTTGTTGATGGAAGATGGGGGCATCAGGGGTAAGGGGTCGGGTGTGGTGGTTCAGTGTCCGTTGGTACAGCTCCAACGGTCTATCTTCCTTGGGAAGGAGGGTTGAGAAAGGTGGGAGGGTAACGTTGGGTTTGGGGTAGTAGACGTAGGATCCGGGGAGGGCGGGATACGGCAAATTCCTAGCGTCCGACAAAGAAGATGGGTACGGGTCGTAGGTATGAACGCGGTAAGCGGTCGGACTGTCGACCGGGGTAACGGGCATACTCCAGGCAGATGAGTTGGTAGGCGAAACTGACGTCTCTCGTCGAGAGTGGTAGGGGCCCAAAGAGGTGGGGACATGAGATTGAGAATGAAAATTCATCGGGATATGAGAGAGAGGGGGGGGGGTGGTGGGGCCTGTTTCAGTGTTCCGGATCTACCAGGGGGGAGAAAACAAGAGTCGGGAGGTTCGGGAGAAACAAGCAGGCGGTGAGGCTCGAGAGATGTGAGGCGTTCTGGGATTGGGGGGGGGGGAACAAAAAAGGAGACGAGCGGATGAGAGACGAGAGGTGACCGGACCTTTGCCTCTCAACTTAAATACGAAAGAGGCGTGGGTTGGGCAAGGACGAAGGGTCTCAGAGTGGCTCAGGACCAGGGAGTCATTTCCCATTAGGATGGTCGCATGCGGTCTGGGTGCCCATCGCAAAAAGCGGGATGCGAGGTTCTGTGTCCCCGTGTCAGACAGCCTACAAAGCAAGAAACAAGCGCCAGGTGAAGGTTCAAGGGTTGCATGAGGAGATGGCAAGAAAAAAAGAACAAGCTGAAAGGAGAACGTTTAAGGTGCGGCATCGGTCTTTCGCGGCATCTTCCGTCTACATTCCTCCTTTCTTTGTTTCCCTTGATCATTGAACAAGTCGGGTTTTCCCTCATCCGTGCGGGATCGTATCCCCCCTTTTGTCCTTTATGAGGCGGCTCAATACGCTCCGGGTGTGAAGGGACGGAACGTGGATGATCGTCAATGCAGATTGTTTGTCGAAACGGGCTCAATCGAGATCCAAGTGATGAGTGTAAGGCCAGGGCGAGGGTGAGAAGGATGAAAGGTAAAGTGACGCAAACAAGAGCGCTCGTCCCAAAGAAACCCTAGATGTAACAAAGGTTCCAAGGATATGGGTCCAAAGGGACGACCTCGTCACATGTGAACGTCTGAGCACCCCCTCGGTCCTGTGGAAAGATGTTTGCACCCGCCCGACACCGTTCGGGACGCACGATCAACATTGAAGAGCTTCGATTCACCATTCTTGACGGGTCCCTTCCCCGCTTACGTTCACACCGGCAAGGGAGGGATCGCGTGAGGCGAAAAGTGTGAAATGAGAAGTCGATAGCAATGTCATCACGGTTGCTATGGTACAGCAGAAAGAGTGCAGATAATGGCGAAACGTGCACCGGAGGGTATAGAGAAAACAGACAGCGATCACCCTAACAGTAGATCGAGGCAGAGATTTCGGACCTAGCGTCCTTTCCGTCGGCTCCCAGGAGCACGTCTATGATTGTACTAGATCTCCTCGCGTGTACGCCTTCAACCCCTTCGACTCGCGTTCAGCTCCGACTGGCAGCTGTGCCTGACCCTGCACGTGCTGGAGTGCACTCTCGTTACGAATGGACACCAGGACCTCCTTGCAGTACTTCAGCTTTTGTAACAGCCGTTGATGCGTCTTCGCGGTCTCCGGGTCTAAGTTGTGGACCCCTCGCAGTTCAATCATCATGACCTCGCTCAACGTCCAGGTCGTGAGCTTATGATGCTTATCGATGTGCGAGATGGCCAGCGCCTGTGACGACAGGATGACCTTGGAGTGGTCGTAGAAGTTGAACTAGGGCATGTCAGCGAGGAGTCGGCGCCGGTAGCTCGAATGCGACAAACCTGAATAACGTCCGAACTCATCATGAACACGACCACGTGCTTCATCCGCAGGTACTTCTGGACAAAGTCCATTCCGGTCGACTTGAGATAATCCTCGTACGTGTAATCGTAGTCACCGTATAGGCGGTTCATGATGTAGCTCTCAAAGTGATTAAGCAGGTACATCTTCTCCGCGAGTTCTTCGGGGACGTCCTCTGCGCTTAGGTTCTTGCGAACATACACAGCCCCATGTCGCCTCGGAGCAACATAGTCAAGGTGGCTGTAATACGGTCAGAAGAAGCGCAAGTACGTTGGTATGGACCACGCACGATTTGTCAGGAGATACGATTATACTCGTGCTGTCATTATAACGAACGCCAACGGACCCATCGGTCAAGGCGTACCCCATCCCGTATTTGTGGCTGAAGTCGACCCATGAGACGATGAAGACCTTAGCCTCTGGAAGGGTACGATCTTGTTGTGGATCGCGGAACAGCCCACCCATGGATAGAGCCTCGAAGGCCAGTGTCAACGTGTGCGCTGCAGCTTCAAATGAGGTCGGTGCGCCACTCGTTGACCCAGAGCTCGAGCTCGTTGGAAGGGCTGTATCGAGAGATAGGTCAATGTACGCTTTGATGATGAGGGCTTAAACGTACTGGAAGAGGCAGGGGCCTTGATATGTTTGGGCTCACGATGTTCCCGAGTTCCTCGTGTATCCTTCGGCTTCGCCTTGCCTTTGGACCTCGGTGGAGAACCCAGCACTGGCGGGTCGTTCTCCTGTTCGTGATGGTTGCCTGCGGTGTTCCCTGGAACCATCTGTGCCACAATCCTCGCTTTCTGAGATTCAAGTTCCTTCTTCCTCAGTTCGGCTGCGACTTCCTCAACTTCGTCGACCTCCTCATTGATGTCGCCCAACCCACCAGGCATTTTGCCGGCCGCTGGATGGACGGGCGACTTCTGCTTCGCGGCCTTTTGTTCCAGACGTGCGGCCTGAAGTTTCCGGATGAGCGAGGACTCGCGGTTGTTGTTTGTGCCCATAACAAGTGGCTGCCTGGCCGAGCTAAGCAGAGCGGAGATGGGACTGCCAGGTTGGACGGCTTTAAGGAACTCTTTCTCCTGCTGAGCGAGAGTAGATGTGTTCGCCATCGTGCTGGTACCAGCTTGCGTCTTTGAGTCGACTGCATTGGGAGGGGCAATCTGGGTGTTGTCGTCATCCAAGAGCGCTTTAGCACGCAAATTGGCAAGGTTAGTCCTCGATGCCGAGCGGGAGATGTGACCGAAGTCAGGAACAGAATCGTGGGCAGTGGAAGGAAGACGAGATGGGACGGTGCCCTCGGTGAAGTACAGATGGTCGACAATTTCGTGAAGCGTAGGACGCTTCGAAGGGTCGGGAGTGAGAATCTGCTGGATGAGTTCCTGGACGTGTGTAGAGATGGAACTATCGTTTGGGAACTCGTATTCGTTGTCACGAATACGCCTAGGAGTGGAGTGAGACCCGAGAATTGCGAACTGAATGGGGCTGCTTACTTGTAAATGGCTTTGACTTCCTTCGTCTGGAAGGGAGGACGACCAATGGTGAGGGTGTACAAAATGACGCCGATGGACCAGGTGTCCACTTCGAAGCTGTGACCGTTTGCAGTGTCGAAGAGCACCTCTGGGGCAATGTAGTTCGGCGTGCCGCAGATGGTCTTCTTGCGTTCGCCAGGATTCTCGATCAAGGCAGCAAGCCCGAAATCTCCGACTTTGACATTCATACCAGCATCCAAGAACAGGTTTCCGAGTTTCAGGTCACGGTGTATGACCTGGTTGGTATGCATGTAATGGCAAGCTCCTATGAGCTGTACCATAAGGAATCGGACCTCGGGGTCGGTGAAGCGACGTCGGCGGCGTAACATATCCATCAAGGAACGGTTGGGGCATAGCTCGAGAGTCATGTAGACATTCTCTTCGTCTTCGAAGCAGTCATTGAAACGAACGATATTTGGATGAGAGAGCGACTTGTGGATCTTGATTTCTGCGTAAAGCTAAATAAACAGCGAACTTAGTATATGGGGGCGGGTTAGTGTCAGGATATATGCGCCGTTACCTTGGTTTTAGCCTTCTTGGTTTTGAGAGATGATTTGGTGACTACCTTACAAGCTTGTCGTGTGCCACGAAGGTCCTTGACTTCGTACACTCGAGCGAAACCTCCCTCACCAAGGAGGCCAATTCGAACGTATTGCGAGTTGCGCTGCTGGTCTATGATGATTTTTGGAGGAGAAGGAGGGGTAACCTTTGCGTTCTGTCGCGGCAAGGGAGGAGAACCGGGCCTCTTTGCCTTGTCTGTCACCGGTTCATGTTTTTGTGGTGGGGGTGGGGAAGGTGGCTGTTGGTGATGGATGGCCCTACGGCCATCGTTGACGTCGGCGAGAGGGTATCGTTTCTGCTGGACTGGGGCTACTCTGGACATCGTGGCGTTCACTGTTCTGCTTCTGTGGCCTAACACCAGATCGAAAGGAGAGTGAACGTGCTAGAGGCGTGTTGCTTATGTAAGCTGGTTCGTTTCCCACTTCAGACGCGTTTGTCACGTGAGTTTCACTTGCAAACCCGTGCGTCCTCCTCCCACTTCCTCCCGCCGTGCGGATGGATGGTGTAGTTCTACAAACCTGACAAAGTAAAACAATCTCTTTTTTCCGCCGGTGTGCGCAAGAAGGCGAGCTTGTCTCAATGGCTTTGCAATTGCAGAAATTCTGAAACTTCCCTCGTGTTTTGGAGACGCGTAAATTTGGTCTTTCGAGTTCAGAATTTTTCGCCTGACCTTCGAATGTCCATCTTCCAATGTCTCATGGATCCAAGAGAGGCTTTTCTCCGCTGCTGGAGATTTTCGAGAGTGCTGCTCGGATGATCGGCAAATGGAAGGTTCCCATAACGCTGTCGTCAGCACAGCCACCGTTGCAAGGTAAAAGTCTCTCCTTACTTCGATACCCACTCCACCCTCCCCCTCCTTCCCTCCAGCCAATCGCGATGGCTACCACCCCTCTCAATTCCACCACTGTCATAGTCGACGACACGGACCCTGCTCTCGTCTACAGTGGAGCCTGGACCAGGTTCGTCAAGAACTCAGTTCTCCCCCGTATCTCCATCGCAACCCACATATTTACCGTTGATACTCCAGACAGGGAACCGAAAATGAGTTCAATCGCACGACTCATGGCAGTGGAGCGAGCGGTGCTTCTGTACGGTTTAAATTTCGTGGTATGTTGTCAGTGCTGTCCCCCCTCCCTGTGCTGAGTCATCGTCTTTCGGCAGGAACTTCCGTCGCCGTGTATGGAACCATCGAAACAGATACCCCATCGTCTGCATACACTATCGACGGTTCCTCCCCTGTAATTTACGCCGCAGGAAAACCCAAGGCGACAGTGTACCAACGTCTGTTCTTCGAATCCCCGACCCTCAGCAATGGAGAACACACGTTGCTCATCACCAACTTGGACACTGGCATGTTGTGGATCGACTACATTCTCTACATACCATCCGTGCCTCGGCCCATCTCGTCCCCGGCTCCCTCGTCGCTCACTCCTTCAACTATACCTTCGTTATCACCCACGCTCACTTCCAGCACTTCCAAAAAACCTGTCATTAACACCCCGATGCCGAATCCACCGCCAACGAGCAGCAACACGAGTCCTGGCACGGGGCTCCCCGGCCAAGTCAACCCTAACAGCAAATCTTCCATACCCGCATCGGCCGTCGCAGGCGGCGCGATTGGCGCGTTGATCCTAATCATCGCTCTGATCTTCGGCATGTTGTACTACCGCAAGCGTGCGAAACGACTTGCTGGTGCTAACTTATTAGAGAAGACAAGCGTCTTTGGTGGTAAGAGGACAACCCAAGCGCCCCTCCATGTCTCAAACTCAAACCCCTTACCTGTTTCGTAGACTCCTCGGAACTTGACAAGACTGACCCCGGTGCCACCATCATACCTTTTACGAGCTCATATGCTCCCGGTCCTCATACCCCTTCTGGTTATGGGAACTCCAATATGAACATGTATCCCCCAGGCTCCACACACCTGCCATCAGATTACGGCTATCAGAATCAAAGCCCATCGACACCAATATACCACTTCTCGAACCACTATGATCCCCAGTCAGGTTATGGCGCCTCGCCAGACAACATCGCTGGTGCTGGTGCTGGTCCCGGCTATGGCGAGATGGGCCACGGGGGCACTCGGTACGAGCACGCAAACCCGGATGGTCAATCGGATTACCTCCAGAGCCCACATTCTCAATATGGTGGAGTTCAACAACACCCCCTCGCTTCACCGGACAGGCTTGCCGCTCCACAACGCCGAGGCTCCCTCGAGAGTGCCGAATCGGACATCTCATTGGCGTATCTGTCGGGTGATCGGGTCGCAATGAATCCGTCCTCAGCTCTCCCGGACGCTCTACCAGCCCCCCAGCGGACGGAAAAGGGCGGTTTCATCATACACAACGACGTTACCCCACAGCTACGCCAACACGAAGATAGTGGGTTGAGACTCGACGTCCAACAATCCCAAGGCTCCAGCTCTCCTCAACAGCAGGTAATTGACTTACCTCCGGTATATAAACCAAACTACTAGTGTATTCCACACTCGTCTCCCTCCATCTCACCGCGCGACGTTCCACACACATATACACACACACAAGCTGTGTTTGCTCCACTCTTTTACATTACACCTTCCATTGTCCTCACGTGCTACACTCGTTTCTTACGTCCCGTTCATACCTGTTTGTTGTCGCTCTTTTTCGTAAAGTGATCCCTGGGTAGGATCGCAGGTGCCCAGATTTCGCTGTTGTAAAGTGAACGTACTGCTCAATCTAATGTTGTTCTCCATTTCCAGGAAGCGAGGACGACATGGGAAGCAGGCGACGGTGAATAGGTGGGGATGCTGACCATATAAGGTAGGGAAAATGATGATTAGAGTGGATAGCTAAGTCTACCCCAAGATGCTGCATTATGCCTAATGTCCGAGAAGTCTTCCAACGAACCTGTCACCGCCTGCAAGCAGTAACCCTCCAATGTACCTCAGCAGCTTCTTCAAATCACCTCTATGGTGCACTCTGCCCGCATCTCCCGGAGCACGGACTCCATACACTGCCATGGCGATTCCAAGAGCGAGGGCAGCCCCAGCAAACATGGTCTTCTTCTGCACGTTCGCCCTTGCAAGGATACTCTTCCTCGACTTCCTCCTCCTCTCGACTTTCCTCATCTCCAGATCTCTATCCTCCTTCTCCTTCATCAGGGCTTCCTCCACCGGGTCGATATACGGAAGTACGACAAGATGAGGTGTCTTTACATACCGCTCAAGCTCATCATCGGAAGGGGTAGAGGAGAAGGGCTCCGCCCAGGTGAAGATCGTGCTCCTAGGACCCATGATCTTGTCCAGGTCAAGTTTCGGGTGGGAGGGGGGGAAAGAAGCGAGTAGATTGTCGGCTTGGCGCAAGAGGGAAGAAAAGGATATTCGGGCTTTAGCAGGTTGGCCAGGGGTATCTGGCCATGGATCCGAGTCCTCAGGTTCGGGCTCTGACGGTGGAGTAGATGTCAATGCTCGTGCTGGCCTCGTTTCTTCGGATTCGGTCTTTGTGATCGGCTCGTCAACAAGGGTGGTGTCGTTCTCGGTGAAGGCGGGGGATTTGTCTGCTAGTGGTTCTTCGTCTAGCACTGTTATATCCGACCCGTTCGTCGATAGATTGGATAAAGGGGTGGAAAGGGACCTAGTGGCATCGGTATCGCCAGAAGATTCATGCTCGACCGAGGGGGGCTCCATAAGGGGGGGCTCGCCGGCAGATTCCTTCTTGGTATCTGATGGTGGTGGAGTCGATGAAGCACCCTCGGTAGGTCCTATGACCGAGGGTCCTTCGGTCTCCACACTGGATCCGGGTGCACGGTCGCCATCCGGAAGGGCGCCGACCGAAGGTTTCTGGTCTACAGCTGTCGCCGTGTCTTCGGTCTCATTTTCTGGGGTAACCTCAACCTCTGGTATGGGAAGTGAGGGGTCACCCTCCTCGCCCTCTTCGTAGAGGTCGGGCAGGCTACTCAAAATGGAATGAAGCATCCCTTCTTCACCTACGGCTTCTAGCCAAGTGACTTCCTCCTTTCTCGACAGAATCATCTGCTCGCAGAAATTAAACGTGGGGTAGGTAGAGTAAAAAATGAACCCACTGCTGCGGCGACGTAAACGCAAGCAACTGGTGGCCTAACGAACAAATAGTCGAAGGTATGTTGGCTGAGGGGGAGTGTCGGCATGTCATGGGAGAATAATGTTAGCAGGTTGGAGAGAGCGTAATATGGTGTTGGAACGTTCCTAGTCGTGTTGCTTAGGTTGATCTCTTCCAAGCGACGAAACGGCCACACACCGTTCAAGAAGTTGCGCATATTCGGGATCAACCAGCCTCAACAAGTTCTTCAGCAGTCTGGGTACAGTATGATCAATTTGAACACAAGCACGCACCGAGACGGTGCACAAACCTGAGGAGTCCTATCAGAGGTTCCAGACCAGTGCCCATTGAGTCTCGAAGCCGATACAAACTCAATTTCTCCACAGACACCAACTGGATTTCAGGCGGTAAAGTCAGGAACAACACGCTAACGATATCATGATATCCCTGAAATCTGACGTTCAGAAAAAGTTTCCCCTCGGGGTGAGAGGAATCCACACCTGGTAATAACTCAGCGCTGGTCGCTTCCTGAAAACCGAAACTATGAGCTCGTTGAGCTTCGTCTTCATCTCCTCCTTGACTGCGTCGCTCCCTTCTACAAGCAAGAACGACTTGGTTTGAGCGTTCCGCCTCGTCCGTTGCATATTAGATCGGAGGGGGGGTGGGGGACGATGCTTCACCTGACGGGTAATGGACGAAACTTCGGTCGGTATCCAACATGATTTGACGTTCATCTCGGTGAGACGGTGACGCTTCCTTCTCATGGACGACCGCGTCACCGTTGGGTGAGGGTTCGGAAGACGTAGGTGATGTCGAGGTCGAAGCGTTGAGAACTTGTGGCCTGTTTACTCTCAGCCACGCACATCGGTTCTCGCAAGACATGCTCACCATATCGTCACACGTTCTTTTCCGAATCCTCCTGGGCCAAGACTCGTCTGTCTGAGCTGATCCCAGTCCAAGTGGGTCATAATATGCGCCAAGAGGGATGATGCGGTCAGCAAAGTCGGAGGCTGGTGGATGAGCGGATCCGCCGCGGCATGTCATCCGCACCATCCCCAGGCCCGAGTCATAACCTCGGGTTACAAAATCAATGTCGACCAAAACGTTGACCACCGCAGTACTTGGCTCGTCGGTTCCACCGTTCACCCCACATGCGATCTCCGTCTGTCTCCCAACGTGGAAGGATAATGTCGGTTACGAGGAAGGCGAGAAAAGGGTGGTCGACTCGATGGTCACAGGATACCCTAGATTTTTCATTCACAGGAGCATAAGAAAGGTATGTAGTCCACCTATGCTCGTTCACCTTTCACCCGGCGTGTTGAATGTTATCTTATCTACTGACGACGGCTTCTATCAACTTTTGCTCTAGGTGGCCAGTGTATGCGAGCAAAAGTTTGGGGTCAATGGCGAACAATGTTTGCTATTCCCCACCTCGGCAGTTGCGAACCACTGTCGCGCTTTTATCATCCATCAGGCTGCGAAGGACGGTGTGCAGTTCCCAGTTCGCATCACCCAGTTTCTCCTCCACCCCGATAACAAGGGCAGGGGGAACTGCACCCCTTCATTGAAACCCGGTGCAGAGTTGCACATGGTCCTGTTCCCCGCTGACAAGATCCAGTATGCCAAACCCTTCTGGCAGCACACGGGAATGGGGATATCTAGCCGCTACGCCGAGTATTGTTTAACTCTCCTGCCCGAAGAGACCTTCCCGGCTTCCCCTACAATATACACCAAACCAAAATCCGCTCACAGATATTACTCTGTGAAGGGACAACGACAATCGCTGCCTACCACTCCTTGCGTCGCTCTCAGCGACGATTATTCGACATACTTGGAGGAACGATACGGCCGAAACCTTTCCCAGGATGCAGCCACCTTTGCAAAACGCGCATTACGTCGTAGGATCGCTGGTGTGCTGCTGCGTGACGAACCGGCTGATTGGGATGCGGTCGGATCCACCAACTCGGAACTGCAGCCCAGTACCCGTGGTCCGGGTGTTACGGAAGACGATGTGTACCTTTACCCGACAGGGATGGCCGCTATCTGGAATGCCCATCAAATGATATCTGCCTTTAGACCGGCAACAAAAAGCGTTGCGTTCGGGTCTGTGTTCCTTTGATTTAGGATAAGAGGATGAGGTCACAACTGACGTCTGTGGCAGATGGCTTTACGTTGACTCTGTCAAAGTTATAGAAAAGTGGGGTCCAGGCTGTCACTTCTTTGGGTTTGGGAACGAAGAAGATGTAGATGCTCTAGAGGCCTTACTCGAGGCAGAATCTAAAAAGAACCCTGGAACCCTGCCAATCATGTGCTTGATCACCGAGTTCCCAAGCAATCCTCTCTTACGCTCGCCGAACCTCCAACGGTTACGTACCCTTGCGGACAAATACGATTTTCTGATAATTGTCGACGAGACGATCGGGAATTTTGTCAATGTGGAGGTGATGCCCTACGCGGACGTTGTGGTTAGCAGTTTGACCAAGGTGTTCAGTGGGGATGCGAACGTGATGGGCGGAAGGTCGGTAGGATGCAGCTGCGATTTTATTCACATGCACGATCTGACTTGCCGAAAAAACCTGTGCAGCCTCGTTGTGAACCCGCAGGGACGACATTACCGTGCCTTGAAGGACCAGCTTTCGTCTGCTTACGAAGACATGTACTACGGCGAAGATGCTCTGTACATGGAACGGAATTCTCGCGACTTTGAACGACGCATCAAAGCGATCGACGAGAACACGGAAGCTGTGTGCGACTTGCTACAATCGCGTTCTCATGCCGGTGGCGCGATAAAGCATGTGTTCTATCCAAAATGGTCCTCCCGGGAGAACTACGAACAATGCAGAAAGAGAGGACCTGGTGGCGTTCCGACCGGGGGGTTCGGAGGCCTGCTCTCCCTCACTTTCCGTTCGGATGCAGCATCGAGGGCGTTCTTCGATTCGCTTCCGATCAACAAAGGACCTAGCCTGGGAACGAATTTCTCGCTCGCATGTCCGTACACGGTGATAGCTCATTACACCGAACTGCAGTGGGCTGCGGAATATGGGGTCGAGGAGGGACTCGTTAGGGTTAGTGTGGGGATGGAGACAAAGGAGGATCTTTTGGGGCGGTTCAAAATTGCAATAGAGGCCGCAGAGGCTGCTGTCTGACAGATGCCCTCGACGTGGGCGGTCCCGTCAGGGGGGTTGGCTGATAATAATATGACGACAACTTTTTGGTTGGCGATCCAACGTATATTTCAACTCGAACACTTTTACACCCCACGCGACCCGAGTCGTTGGTTAAGATCAGATGCCCAGGTTGGATACGGGGCACAAGATCCAAACCTCAAACCCTCTGTTCTCGCTCGAGTCCCCCAGACCCAAGCGGGGACAAGAGGATATCAGGGGCTCTGAGGTCGTCTAAACCGCGTGCGACGTCTCCACACGCGGATATCAAAAACTTATCTTCGCTTTCGTCTCCAGCTCCCAGATCTGATTACCTAACCTAAATGCGGAATCACATGTCACATGCGAGTCGGTGGAACCCTGGTGTTCAACCCGATGGCTTAAAATGGCTGCGGTCCCAGCCCCCTCTCACCAAGAAATCCCATCCCTTCTTTCTCCCTTCCCTCTTAACCACCATCATCTCCTCTCGCAATGTCTTCAACGGATTCTTCCACCTCCACCACCCCCGACACCCCAGCCAGCTCCCAGCAGCCGCCCACCCTCACAATCTTCTCCCGCGTAGCCTCCATCCCGCTCGTGAATGAATCTCTGGCGGTCATTCGCACCGCTTTAGTCAACAACCAGTACACCAACGTACCCTACGTTACCGCCCAAAACTTGGGCAAGTCCGTCTATCACATCTCCGAACCGATCCAAGTCCGCCTCGCCCCTGTCTTGATCCGCGCCGATGGCTTCGCGAATAAGGGCCTCGACGCCGTCCAGTCATACTACCCCACTCCCTTCACTATCACCTCCGAGCAACTGAGGAAGGAGGTGAACCAGCGTAGGGAGCACGCCTACAACACCGCCAACAAGGCCTTGGATGACCGAGTCCGTAATCCTGCATATTCGGCCGCCCAGGCAATCGATCAGGTACGGTCCGAATTTTGATTAGTTTTATGTTTCCCCCAGAGGCTAAGTTCCCGGTCCATCAAGAAATTTACGCCAATCGTCAATATCGTCGAGGATGCCGTCAAGATTTTGCATACCAAGAATGGCGATGAGGACGTCCAATCGTCAACGACCGAGGGCGAATTCCAGTACCAGCGGGCTTATGCCTTGTCTCGCGATCTTCGCGAGCAGCTGGCGCGCTACTCTGTTGAGCAATTCAAACAGATCGAAAGTCAGAACGTGTTGGTGTACGTTAAATCTCTTATCTCTATTCGTCATCGCGCTTATATTATCCGTTTGCAGAAGCCGAGCCTCAGCCACCGCTCACAAGATTATCGAGACCGCTTCCTCCTCCTATGTGCTCGCCCAGTCTAAGGTCCACGAGCTCAGTGACACCATGCTCGCAGAATTGAAGAGGGTCCAGACCGGTACCTACCAACTCCCGTCTCAGGTTCAGAGCAGCCTCAAGGATGTTTCGGACGGTTTGACGGGTTCGATCCACGAGCTCAGCGGTATCCTCTCCTCTAACGCTCCCCTGAACGAAAAGGCCGGCAAGATCAAGGATACTGTCCAACAAAAGGTTCAGCCACTCCTTGACGCTGCTACCTCTCGTGTGCAGGAGATCCTCAAGGTTATCTCATCTCGTGGTCAGGAAGCAAAGGAAAAGGCCGAGGAGAAGGTCGAGGAGAAGACACAGAATGGTTCCGCTAATGGACACACCGAGTAACTCTGTGTCTCTCCTCCCTGTTTCCTAGAACCCGTTTCACGCTCTTTTTAAGTCACCGGGTATTTTTGTTCCTTTTTAGAATCCACCCCATAGACGTTTGTAGACCTCCTCTCCCTTTGTTGTACTACCTCTCTTTTGGCGACTTTCGGTGTCCGCCTCTGTTCTCGTTCCAAAAAGACGGAATATCTTGTTACCATACTGTAACTGATATTTTAGGCAAATCGAGCTCTACAATAACCCTTGTCCATTTTCGTCGTTTGGGGGATGGTCGTCGGGATGAATATTGACAACGTCCACCTGGTGCCCGTGCAGCCTGTCAGATTTTTCGTTGAAGGACGTACCGACTGCGGCGTCGGTAGGTGAGATGGCCTTTTCATCTACTTTTTCGTTCGGAGAACCGTGGCCACTATCATCTTCCAGAGCTTCCTCGATCACCGCCCCTTCTTCTCGGATGATCTCCCACGTCTTATCTGCGACCTACGAAGAAGCCATCCGTTACGAGTTGTCTTACGGCTTAGAAAGTCGACTTGCCTCAAGGTTCCGTCCTGCACTGAGGTTCTTGATGACCATACCCTCGTGTCGTGAGTGGAGCAACCTCCGTAGTGATCTCGACAAGAACGTAGACATGGCATTCATCGGCCAGTCCGGTGGAACCATAGAAAGGATCTAAAAACCCGGGTGGATAAGCAAAACCCTCCAAGGTTTCCCGAACCACTCCGAGATACCTCCAAGACATCCAAATTCATTGCTTGCGTATTTAGTAACCTGGACGCCTTATCGATGGATGGCTCGCTGTTTTCGAGAAGGGAGAAAGACTTAGAGTCTCGCACTTCCTACGATAAACCGAGACACGCACCAACCGCTCATATACACCTTGAGCAATATCGTGATCAATTCCCTCTTCAGCTTCTCGTCCACCTTCGTTGGAGTGGACCTCACGCCCGTCAAGGCCGTCGACGGAGACTTACCTCTCCCCCTCCCCGTTGTTTGGGGTTCAAGGAGGGAAGCCCACTCTTGGAGGTCGCAGTTCTCTCCGATAGTCTTGGCCAAGACGGGGGAAACGATCTGTCCGCCAAGAGTACAGTACGCCTCGGCTGAGGGTTCATCATGTAGGTCGCCAACGAGAATCGTGAGCGCAGAAAGGTGGTTACCGAGCTACGGGGTACGCTGTCAAGTGCCACGGGCGAAGGGGATATGGGCATTCAGTACCTTTCCCTCCATCAGGGCGATTTCCAAAGAGAAGATATTCGAGTGCTCTTTTAGTCTCGACAGGATGGCACTGAGGTCCAGGAGAGCAGAAGCTTGAAGAAACAGAATCGTTTTCAGTCGAGTCCGCTTGTGTTCCGAGTCTGGTGTCGTCGAAACGAAATAGGAAAGGAAAGAAGTCTGGGCAGTGCTTTTCCGATACCCGGAGACTGTTCCCAAGTTAACAGAGTGAGAAGTAGAAGCCACTAGATGTCTACCTTTTGCCCTCCAGAGTTTCGAGACAGTGTCATCGGCGAGGTAGTTAAACAGTTGATCCAGGCACAAGTTCGCAAACTCGACGTGTAGCCGTCGATCCTGAAATATAGATGATAAGCACTTCAGAGGGGGCCACAATCGGTTGTCCGCACGCACGTCTGATCGTTTTTGAAGAATTAGGTGTTCCAAAAAATGAGAAGCCGCCAAAGGATCCGCCGCTCGTAGCTGTTCCAACATCCCAACATTGTCCTCTGGTTTCGAACGTTTTCCTCCGTCCATAGACGTGATCAGCTGGAGGTAATATACCTAAGCCGGCAAACGGTGGATGCAAAGCCAAAGTGCAATACCTTCACCGCTCGTGACGAATCCTTCGACGCTAGCCACACAGCCCACTTCTGAATCAACTGCCGATCCCTATGCTTCGCCAGAAGGACAAACATATTCGTGAGGGGGTCTGGGATTTCATTGTCGCTCCACCGACCATCTGCAATTCTGTTGCCACAGATATTTCAGCGCACGATCAAATTCGGAAAGGTACGCGACATACTTAGACCACAGGTCCAGCTGCTTCTCTACTGCACCGGCACGCTCGTACAGTTTGCACAGGGCGCTGCACTGCCCTTGATTCAGGAAATCCGACTCCACTTCTTCAAGTACGATTTCGTTAGATTCGTCAATCAGCGTGTGCAGCATCGCAGTCTTCTCTCCACGAGCCAGGAGTTTCGCATAGACCGTATCCACGATCTGATTTAACAGCACTTCATAAATTCAAATCTAGAATATACAACCAAACGCAAAATGTATACTTACGACATTAACTTCAGAGCTTGGAGGTCGTTGGGAGGAACCAGATCGGCATTTCTCCTGATACTGAGTCAGGAAACTCTCCAGCGTGTTGAGTGCGGCAGATTGGAGTATCCTATTGAGCTCAGCGGTCGAGGGAGCGGTTTTGGTGTCTGGAACCATGTACGGAGAGTAATTCTTTACTAGGTTTCCCATAACTAAACATCAGTCCCGGTGCAAGCCATGGAACAGGGGGCACACAGGAACGGGAACGGGGAGGACAAAAAGTAAGAAGCAGAATTGTATCACATACCACACGTTCGGATATGGAACGGGTGGGGGGGAGAAGGAGAGGAATGTGTCAAATCGGAAGGGGGTAAGGGTTTCGCGAATGAAGGCTACTCACTGATCTCTTCGACAGACTGAGCCATCGGAAGGTATTTCGTAATGCCTGCAAACATTTGCACCGTGTCTCCAGGCTTAAATAGGGTCCCTCGGAGGTCGGGGAAGTAGCTGATGAGGATTCGGGGGTCAAGGTCTCCGGCGAACAGATGTTTGCCAGCATCTTCAAACAAGGTGTCTTGAAGGCAAACGAAACCTATACACTGGTAGACGAAGCGCAGTTCTTGGGCCTATGGCACGTAAGATTGCAGGTGAAACGTTCGCGGTTTGGTATTCGGTCGTACCTCGACGTGGCCAATCGCATTTGGGTCAAAGTTCAATCTCCTCCGGTATTGTTCAGCTAATGCAACGGCTTGGTCGATCTTGTGCAGCTCGAGTAATGCTTCGATTTGAGATATTAGCGTGGGTAGTAGTAGAGAGTGAACTGCGTCTGTCGAGATGAGGAGGACATTGGAGTGAGGAAGGGCTGGCATTTACTCATGAGAACAGACGCCCGATCCATTCAATCCTGACAACGATCGAAAACATTCGCACGTACGCTACTCTTCTACCTGATTAATGGTACAGGTACAAGTCGCAAGGCATCCGTGAGCTGCGTGGAAGGGACTGTGTGGCTCTGTGGGTTCCAAGCAAGACCGCGCCGTGGCCCGTTTGGGCGCCCGGAAGGTGGTTCGGGGGCTGACACAACCTGTTTAATTGACTGTGTCTCGATGTCACGCACCTCCAGACTCTGGTCGGGCATAAGAGCGACCAGGTAGGGGTCGTCGTATACTTAAGTGATGAAGAACATGAGGTTAAAGGACGTAACATCCGCCCGCTCAGGAAGGACTTACAGACGGCAACAGGATAGTTAGAGTACTCGAAGGTTCCGCGAACGGGATCACCGCTTCCAGAAATGAACACGGCAAGCCCGCGACCCTCCAGAATCGACACGATGAGGAACTCGTTGCTGCCTATCGCGGTGATCATCGGTTTCACAGGGACTTCACCGGCGTGTGAGAGGGGCATCACGGGCAACATTGTTCCTCCCCCTCGGAGGTCGAGGAGATTGAAATTCTCTCTGTCGGCGATGCAAAGGAGGGGACCCGTTCTACACGCGCCGGGTCTACAATTAGCCAGGGGGAGGTCCTGTCGAATCCACTGAACATGCTGCTCGGTCAGGGCCGAATATTGATCACCTTTTGAAAGACCAGCTTTTCTCGTAATGAGAAAAGGCCGAGCCCGGTCTTCTTGATAACACAAAAGTCGACTGCTTCGACTGTATGGATTGGTGCATGCAGGAAGGGTCGCGAGAGTGCCTGCTGGTCCACAGTTATGGCCTGTACGTTCCGTATCGGCGGAATTGGGAGGATGTCGAGCTCGGGTAATGTGAAGAAGTGAAGTTGGCCGTCTGGATCAAAGGGTGCGTGTAAGTTGGCGAAGAACCCGGAACCCGGCCAATTTCGCGAGACCGACCTGACAAGACCAAAATACGCGCGACACATGGCACGAGTACGATCTCTTCGATAGGTTTTGGGGTAGGCAACCCCTGCGTGCCGAGGATGGAATGCGTTTCTGTCTGGGAACCATCGGATGAGCGCGGGCAATCGCGACTCCATAGAACTGACCTGGTTTGGAGATTCAGCCTGAAGACCGAAACGTAAGAGCTGGCCGTTGGAACATCCAACGTAAACTTCCGGGCCTAGAAACCTCAGTTATTCGCCGAGTGGCCGATGGGTGTCTGAGCACACCTAAAGCCTGAGAACACACGATCTGGCATTCAGATGCTTCGCCTGTACATCCACGTCGGGTCAGACAGATGGCACGACGGAAGAGGGCAAGATAGGGTTACAATAAACTCTCAAGAAATCTGGGACGAGTTCGGTGAGCTCATAAGGCGGAATATCTGCGGAGATACTCATTGTTGTGGACGTCAAGAGATGGCCGCCTCCTGGGTGTGGGACGTAACACCGACGTACAATTTACAGAACGTATTTTAACCTTTGGGGCGAGAGGTTCAAGCCGTCGCCTGTATAAATACCCTAGGTGGCCAACCGGTCAACTGGTCACCGGTCACCACCCTCACACTCGCGCTATCTACTCTTACATACCGCCATGGCCCACTTGAGACGAGCATCCGTGTCCAGCTCCCACAGGAATCGCAGCGTGTCTCCTCTCGTTTTCGTCGCCGCTACCAATGCAGACACGGACGAATGGGTAAAAGCCTGGAAGCTGGTCACCGCCCAGGGTACGGATCACGTCTCGCACAGCACGCCTCTTCCGTTCGGATTGATTTCGACAAAATTCCCCCAGATCTCGTCGAATCTCCAGTCGTCACAATTGGTGCAGACGAAAGTGTAGAGGTTGCTTGTGATGTGTGTCGGCTTTGTGGCTGTCGTGCCTTTCGCTCTCGCGTTTATACCAGCTCCTTAGATCCTTTTATCATCCGGCACCCCTTGTTTGGCCATCCAAGCAAAGGATTCCTCCTATCTCGGCCTATTCGATGTGCGTATCCGCCGCGTTCACCTCTGCTATTCCTTCTTACCCCTTCTAAGCACGCCGACGTCAATGCGTTCCTAGTGCTCGCGGCTACACGGAACAAGTCTACTAAACAGGGAGACCCCACTGATCCCAATAGAGCTGAGATGATCATCGCCGCTGCCACCGCAGGTCGCGTCCCAGTACAACTTGTTAGCAGTAAGGTTAATCTTACTGGTCGAATTTCCAATTCTGCTGACCGCAGTAAAGATCTCTCCGACAAGAACCCGCTACACGTCCTCCCCCATGACGCTGATCTTATCGACTTACTTGCACTCTTCGCTGAGGGCGCCCATAGAGGTGCGGAATCTTAACCCACAGTGACTAGACATCGGGCTGACCTTGACCAGTGCTTGTCAAGTCACCCACTTCCCCGACTGAGTTCCTCGGAGTCGTGACTGACCGGGGGGCGCTCTCTTGGTTTGCCTCACAAGCTCAGAAAGACTCGACATTCCTACGTTACCTCTCAAACACCCTCAGTTCTCTACCGCTACCGTCTTTGTATCTTTACTCCTCGGTGGTTGCTGTCACCGCCACGTCCACCGTGTTGGACGCGATGTCGTTGATGAGCGACGAAGGTGTCAGCAGCGTCGCGGTCATCGCTGAGGAAGATGGCAGACTATTGAGTGCAATCAGTGTGACTGATATAGGGAAGGTGGGTTGCCTCGGTGTTAACCCTTGCCGTGCATTAAACTGACGTTGTGTTCAGATTGTTGTTCCATCTGAGAATGGCCAGATCCTCTCGATGCCCGTTCACCAGTTCGTGGCCAAAGTCAAGGTACGACCTCACATCTCGTTGGCGGATTAGTGTGCCTAAAGACCCACCCCAGGAGCCCGATGGTGCCACAGATGGCGCTGATAAGTACCCAGGTGTGGAACTAATGTGGCCCGTGACGGGCGTGCACTTACCAAATTTCCAGTTTACAGTGTGGTTCCCTCGAATACCTTAGCCTACACAATGCAGAAATTATTAGCGAGTAAGCTCCATCTCTGTTATACCACTACGGAACTCACCTTCCACAGCCAACGCGCACCGACTGTTCGTGACGGACGACAACCCAAACTCGCCGAAACTCGGGAACATCCCGGAGTCGTTATCTGGGATCGTATCCATCGTTGACGGTGTGTTCCGCCCCTGTCTGTGACCCGGGGTTCGCTCAACAGCTTTGCTAGTCCTCTCGTTGTTTGCTATCGCTGCAAACATACCAAACGTGGATCCAACACGCATGCAGCGACATCGCCGGGCGTCCTCCTCAGCTTCCCCTTCGTCGGATCGAAGGTTCGGGCGGTCTCGTTCGGCAAGTGCCACCAGTGAACGTGGGATGAGCCCGACGTCCAGTTTTCACTTTGAGCGAAGGTGACTTTGTGGCCACCTTCACTGGCCTACGAACGCTGTTGTATTTCTAGGGTCTTGTTTAATGTAAGATAGGTTTTCCTTCGCGTTTTGGTTCTTCGAGATACTGTACCTATTACCACTAAGTTTGCATCTTTCTTGAATTGTGGTTAACGCGTTTGCCTGAAGACACGGAGGACCCAAAAACACTGATATAACATGCTATTTATAAGATAAAGGGAGTGGATCTGACTGTCTATTCGTTTTCTGGCTGGATCCCGTCGTCTTGCAGGGTCATCTCGTCAAATTCCTCCAAAAGCTCCTCCAGCCTGACCTCTGGGAAATCAACTTCCTCTTCTTCGTCGCCGGCCTTCTGAGCGCCATCGGTCATTGGCACGTCAGGATCGAGCTGACCCTTAGCTCTCTGCTTTCCACCAGCCAACCTCGCAGCGACCTCAGCCGTCTCTGCAGCCTCATCCTTCTGGATCTTGTACATATTTATCGCTCCTCTCATCTCAAGATCTTCCTCAAGATCACGCAGGAACAGTTCGTAATCCTGGTCGACTTTCTTCCTGTCCCTTCCCCCCATTCGTCCGACAATACCCCTCGCTCCGCTCGTCTCACCTTCTTCACCCGCCTCCTTAGCGATACTACGCAATCGCCAGTTTCTCATCCTGTTCTTCTTCCTCCTGTTCGGATATGCTTTCCTCACAAGAACGATGTCAGGTATCCGGTCGGAAGGGAGCTGGGCGAAGTCGTCCGAGTTGAAGTTGGCGTTGGTCAGGTGGTATCCCATGACCGAGTCACCTGGTTGGAGGATGGCGCCAAGGTGTGTGCGAGTGTGGAATATTTGGTTCGTCGAAGAGGCGAGTTCGTAGTCCATCTCGACGTCGTCGCCGTTATTCCCTGTCGACCTGAAGGCTCCGGAGAGTGCGACCTGGGCGTCCGCTAAGACCCACTTCCCTTTAACAGGACCAGATGGCTCGATATCGAGAACGGTGAATTCGACGAGATCTGTTACGGAAGCCAAGGAGAAGAATGGTGCCCTCCAGTAAGCCAGGACGGTAACATCGCAGAACTGGAGAGTTTGTGGATCGAGGAGGTGAATGGAGTTTCCCACTCGAGTGCAAACAGTCAGAGGACTGATGTTGCCCAATGAACGCGCTTGTTTGAGAGGGATGCAAACGAGGTCATCCTTACAGACGGGGGCAATCTCGACGGAGAAGGTGTACTTGAAGTTGGCGGTGTTAGAATGAGTATCAGCGGACAGCAGCTGTTCTGAAGCTTTCGATCTACCCAAGGCAAAGAAATTTAGTATCACTCGAAAGTTTCACAAGGTAGAAACCCACCGAACGGGTACGCTGGCAGTCAAAAACTCGGTCATCTTCACAGCGTGGCTCTTTTGACTGTAGAAGAAGTCTAAGCCGTCCCTGACTTCCTTCACGGAGATGGTATCCTTTTGAGCCCCATGTTTGAGGATAAGCTGCTCGAGAAACAGGAAGGTGCGCTTATGCGGGACTTTCTGTCGGACTTGAACAAGAGCTTTCCAGGTGTTTTTGGCAGCAAGTCGTGTGCAGTCCGGACATTGTGTGTACTGGACGAGGAATTCGATCTCGAAAATTTGTTCGAGGATCGTGGCGGTTAAGACCTAGTGATATGACGTGAAACCGTGGGATGGGAAGGGTACATATAATCACGCACCTCCTTCTGGATGGTCATAGAAACCCGTAATCGTTTCGAATGCGGTTCCGTCCAGATAAAATGCGCTTCCGTTAACCGCACTTTGTTCAACCCCTTCAACTTCTTTAAGCAGATCGCGAGCAACTCCTGCGATTCCGGCTTCGCAATCGTCCATGTCAAAGGCGGAGACATAAACCGTTCACAGTTTCTGCAGAAGGACACGGACGATTGTTTCGGAATCCCCTCTGTGATATCGATCGTATTCCGAAGACAGGCGACACAAAGATTTGCACCGTTTGGCACGATTGGGGTACCGCAATCGGCGCAGAGGACTCTGTGTATCGGGGCACTTTGAACGAACTCCATGGCCGTCGTTTGTAGGTGTAGGGTGTAGGAGAGAGGGATTGGTAAGTGAGCTGACGAATCGACCGCCGGATAATTTTTGATCGAATCGACTCAAGGCGGCGGGAGCGACAAGTCTCGTGCACGTGATCATCATTTATCCGACCGTGGCCCACAGCGAGAGACAACCTCGACGTGGAATGTCGGAAGAAAGGGTGCATGATGAGCAACAGTACCTCGATCTCATCAGGGCCGTCCTAGCCACGGGAGAAACGCGCCCAGACAGAACGGGAACGGGCACAATCTCCATATTCGCGCCCCCATCCCTTCGATTCTCACTTAAGGACTCGACACTTCCTCTCATCACCACCAAACGCACCTTCTTACGTGGCATCGTCGAAGAGCTCCTGTGGTTCATCCGCGGAGAGACGGATTCGAAGATCTTATCGAACAAGGGTGTCAAGATCTGGGATGGGAACGGTTCCAAGGAGTTTTTGGAAAAGCGCGGGCTCGGTCACCGACGCGAGGGAGATCTTGGACCTGTCTATGGTTTCCAGTGGAGACACTTCGGCGCTGAATACAAGGCCTGTGATACCGATTATACCGGACAAGGCGTTGATCAGCTCGCGGAGTGCATCCGCAAGATTAAAGAGGATCCTACAGATCGTAGGATCATTTTGAGCGCTTGGAACCCAGCGGGTGAGTTGTGTGTTAAAACGATACGGATAGTTCAGCTAATGCTTGTATCCAGCAATGCCACTCATGGCGTTACCACCATGCCATATGATGTGCCAATTTTATGTCCATCTTCCCCAGGAACTGGGTCAGAAACCGGGGCTCTCGTGCCTCATGTTTCAACGATCCGCCGACCTCGGTCTCGGAATTCCGTTCAACATCGCGTCTTACGCGCTTCTCACGCATATGATCGCACATGTCACCGACACCGAAGCACGCGAACTCATCATCCAACTCGGCGACGCGCACGTATACCGAGATCACGTCGAAGCACTGCAGATTCAACTGGGGAGGCAACCTCACCCGTTCCCTACGATTAAGTGGAGGAGGAAAGTCGACGTGATCGACAACTTCGAGAGCGAGGACATCATCGTGGAGGGTTATCGCCCACACCCATCTATCGCTATGAAGATGAGTGTGTAAACCACTAAAAGTAGTACACAGGCCGATGACCGCAAAACATTGAGGGATTCGCAGTCTTCATAAGATGGTTGGTGGTCCGCGCCCCAAACGGTGATGCGGTCGAACGCAGAGTTTCGGCCACATAGCATCATTTTGGTAGTGTGCATGGACTTTGGCCAATACGGTATATATGTACATTACATTACACCAGACTAGAATGGTTACAATGTGGTCACAGATACTCAAACGGATGGAAAGAAGCTGGTTCTAGTAAACCGGTTTTAGTACCCAACGGCAAGGATCTTTCCCTTCCATTGGTCCCAATGGAGGATGGCCTCCTCCACAATAAAGTGCGCAATGTCCGCCCTGGAGACAATGTAACCCTTGTAACCGTCTCCCTCAACGATTTTGTAAGGTTTGTCCTTCTTGTCTGCTTTGTCGGCCTCGCACTTTCCGTCCGTCAAGAGCGCAGGTCGGACGACAATCCAGTTCTTCAACGAGCCAGCAGCGGGAAGACCCGGCCGCGACTTCCACTCGACTCCACCACCAACGCCTCCGTTCATGATCTCGGGTTCAGGTTCCGGATCTGCCCAAGGCTTTCCGGCGGCGTAGTGGAGGATCCGCTCTAAGCCAAGTTTGTCGGCGTGAGGGATTTGTAAGAGCCAGGAGTAGAGTGGTTTGAAGAGGGTGGGGAGGCTTTCGTGTGATGCCTTGGTGAGTCCCGTCGAACTGACGAAGATGAACTTAGGGTCCTGCTCAAGGTGCGGCATATTGCAGAGAACGTTGAGGAATGATTGGGTGCACAGGTTCCGGGGCTCGATGACAGCGCCGTGGGTTAATGTAATCTTTGGAGTTCCACCTGGAGCATATTGGCGTAAGGCGTTGGGCAAGTGGGTGATTGAGACGGTTACATACCAACAGAAAAGGTAACAAAGTCGACACGGCCAGTGACTTCTGCAGCTTTTTTCCAAGCATTCGCGACATCTTCGGCGCTCAAGGCGTCTCCTCCGACAAGGATAGCCTTTCCGGATTCGAGATAAGGCTTGATGGTAGCGTCGTCATCGAATGCCTTGGGGTTTCTCAGAAGGAAGACGACGGTAGCGCCGTGTCCTGGAGATCAGCAAGTTAGGTTACCCCATACTGCAAAGAAAAGCTGGGAGATCTAACCGAGTAACCTGACGGAGGAGAGGTATCCGATATTCCTTGAACCACCGAATACGAGAACTGTTGTGTCATTGAGAGACATTGCGTTGGGGATGTGAGAGAAGCAGGAGGGAGATGTCGATCCAGGCTGCCCTAGCTGACTGGCTTATATACCACTGTCGCAGGGCTGCGCTCCGGCATCCATAGTACGCTTCGCTTGTCAATGCAAGCATCTAGCCAAGATGGGAGAAGCTGAGAGGTATTGCATCTGATTGGCCCCTCGACCGTATTTGAAATACGGTAACTTTCAATCTTTGCTGGTGACGTAAGGTTGGCGTCGTGCACTTTCGACCAATGACGTCGATCGTTACACGGATGTGACATTCGGTCAAAACCCTTCGAATAAGGGTACAAAATACGGATAAATGACAGAATGCACATGAACCGAGTGAAGAGGAAAGGGGAGCTATTCTAGAGGTAGCGAAGTCTTGAGATCCTTCTGCCAAGATGGTGGAAGGGTGCGGTGGCTATGGTACCGCTTCGCGGCCCATGTCGCTTCCTTGTTGGTGAGGCCCTTTCGATATATGTCCATGAATCGGATTGTCCGGTTTGAGAATCTGAGTCAGATGTCAAATGGGTTGGAATCTCTGCAAAAATGGAAGTAGCTTACCGACGCATGAGAATGATAGTGATTGACTCGAGGGACTTGACGACATTCCGCTCGAGATCCTCCTCCAGTGAAGAAGCCGGCAACTCTGACGGTAATACCACTTTGCACGACCCCAGCACTGTTCAATCGGGTTAAGTTCTGGATGGAA
>Ga0307517_10001684_pt1 | contig 36528 bp, 45 predicted proteins | sample 23_EM_MG_FD_194515 | JGI IMG/M metagenome (GOLD analysis project Ga0307517, IMG submission 194515) | Populus trichocarpa ectomycorrhiza microbial communities from riparian zone in the Pacific Northwest, United States - 23_EM | ecosystem: Host-associated > Plants > Roots > Unclassified | place...
CGTCTCAAAATCGCCAGCAAGAGTCCCGATAGGGTAATACCAGCCAGGATCAGAGATTCCAATACGCGAAAAGCGTTGGGATGCTCCAACCCACAGCGAAGGGCTTGTCTATTAACTATCGGTTCTTGGTTCCGTTGGGTGATGGCCACCTCGCAGACGTAAGACTGTGCACTGTGGTCTGAGGGAAACAGCCCACAGTGACTTTCAAGCACTTCCGCCGCCGGAAAGACAATCTCCCGGGAGATACGACACCTGCCCCTGTCAGTCCCGGACCGACGGCGTGGTACTACGGAGCACCATCGGGCTCGTCTATGACCTTGTCGACCGGTTCCTGCGCTCCATTGGCGTGGCAAGTTGCGATATCGAGTCGTTCAGGTTACTTGCGGCGGATGGAGGGGCAGAGCTAGTATACTCGCCTGGGATGTCCAATACATCTTTCGATTGCCCACAGATCGCTGGAGTGACGAGAAAAAAAGTAGATCGGATCAAACTGGCATGGGCCAATGCAGGCGGACCGGGACTGGGTCCTCTCTGATCAGCTATGGGTAAGGGTTTCTAAAGCACAGTGTGGGATATATTGCACATAAGCTCTCACTCATCCACGATTATTTTGTTGCTTTTGCGGGATCTGGTTTCTACAAGAACCCTTTCGAGGTCAAGTACTCGACGATGGCCGCTACAGACTGGGTGACATCCAGCTCGTTTGTCTTGAGATGAATCTCTGGGCTCAGTGGAGCCTCGTACGGCGCAGAGATGCCGGTAAATTCTTGAAGACGGAAGACAGTTGGTGTCGATACACGCGGGGTAACGGATTCAAGGTACATACCTTTGATTTCCCCGGTCCTGGCTTTCTTGTACAAACCCTTGGGATCGCGCTCCTCGACAATCTCCAACGGGGCGTCAACGAAAACCTCTACGAAACTCAAAGATGACTTCTCGTGCAACTCTCGAACAAGCGCACGATCCGAGATATACGGGGAAATGAAAGCAGTGACCGTTATTGCACAAGCGTCCGTGAACAGCTTGGCCACCTGAGTTTGAATCCCGTAGGTTCAGACGAAACCGCTGATTATACGGAAAGCAACAGACCTCGCCGATCCTTCGGATGTTCTCATTCCTCGACTTTTCGTCGAACCCGAGATCCTTGTTCAATCCGAACCGGATGTTGTCGCCATCAAGCCTGTATGAAAACTTGCCCAGGTGCAACAAGTGCTGCTCTAATGCACAAGCTATCGTAGACTGAAATGTTCATGAGTTATCTGCGCCATCCCGGGGATATCAATTTATCGCTGACCTTTCCACTGGCGCTGAGACCAGTCAGCCAAATCGTCACACCCTTCTGTCTGAGCAGGTCGATACGTTCTGATGATTCCACGGAGCCAGGATGGAAGGTAATGTTGGTGGCCATGGTGGGGGGGTGGTGAAGTTTTTGAGGATTGCGTGATTCTTACGTCGGCAGGCTGAACATTTCAGACGCAGATGGGGGCAACGCCGAGTTGGCTAGCCACTAGTGGGGCGTGGGACGTTGTAGATATCTCGAGTCACAAACCGTTCTGGCATTTTACGATAGATCGTGGGTGGGCAAATCATCGTGGCACGGGATCAAAACACCGGACGGCACTAGGGTTGCGTCTTTTGTAGTCATACGAAGCATGCCATGAATCATTCGGAAGTAGTAGTACACTTGTACATAACTTGCTCAACGTAGACAATGGATCTTAGAACAGGTCCAACCTTGGGCGTTACCACAATGCAGGTCTTTAAAGAGGTTCGATGTGGGGAACGGGTCCTACCGGAACGATCCTCTGCGGGTTCAGCTATACGACGCGTTAGTCACGCCCCCGGTAGGTCAACTGAGGAAATAGCATAACATACGAAGGCGTGGGACCAGAAATAGTGAGTCTTGATGTGGTCAAAGTTCGTGGAATCCTTGAACGCAGGGTTCTTCCAGTAGAGCTCCTTCATCCACCTAACCAAGGTCAGAGTAGGCATACGTTAAGGCACGAAACCAGCCAACCTGCTGATATTCGGGTACCCGTGACGGATATCGCGGATATTACATTTGAAGTGCCTCACGTAGACTGGATCGAAGCGAATCTAGACCAGTAACCAAAGTCAGACACTCCCGTAAGGGTTGACGCGGGGACGCACGATAGTGACCCAAAGCCTAATGTCGGCTTCAGTCAGTTGATTGCCGACGAAGAATTCCTTGTTCTCAAGCATCTGTTCGACCTTGTCCAGAGCTTCGAACACTGAATGCACGGCAGCCTCATATGCTTCAGTGCTGCTCGCGAAACCGGCCTTGTAAACTCCATCTAGATAGAAAACAGGTCAATACCTCGGAAGCAAGAGAAGACTGGGATGACCAACTGTTGATGGTGTTATAAACCCAGTCGTTGACGGAGTCGATTTCCTCGCGAAGTTCCTTGGGATAGATGTCGATCTTGGCCTTGTCTGCAGGGATGAGCTCGTTGAACTCGGTGTTGAAAATTCTGATAATCTCGGAGCTTTCGTTATTCACGATTGCGTGGTTCTTCTTGTCCCAGAGCAAAGGAACGGTGAACCTGTGGAGCTGTTACGAGACCAAATATCAGAACACGGAAAATAGAACGGACCTTCCGGCATAACTTGGCTCGGCCTTGAGATACAAGTCTTTTACGTGTTCCGAACCGTACAACGGATCGACCTCTGCTGCAGGGTATTCGTCGACATTCGCGAAGGGCCATCCATTCTCGCCCATACGAGGGGAAACGACCGTGACGGCTGAATGCGACAGGGGGACATCAAATCTGTTCCCAAGGGACGGTGTTACTCCTATGACGTACGAATAATTTCATCGAGACCCTTGAGTTTTCGGGTGATCAGCGTCCTCGTTGCCCAGGCTAGACACGGGAAGCATTTCAGCCCACGTGCTCGTACCGGAACATCTGGTCAGCTGACTCTACTCACGGCAAGCGTACGACACGTAGAGATGGTAGCGGTCTTTACAAGGCATTTGAGGATTTGAACAGTACATAAACGAGTTTTCGTGAGCGCACCCTTTTCCGGAGGGAATTGGCCCCCTATCTGGATGAAATTCCTGAAGGAGGAAGGCGCTCTTTTGAAGGAACCGTCAGGTTCGGCATTCATCTTGTTGATGTCTGACTGGCCGGAGACGTCTCGAGACATTTTTCGTGTTCGCCGGCACTTGAAGGTTGCGAAGAGAGGAGCTGAGGGAGGAGCCAACCCCACGAGGGATGCTTTATTGGCCCCTTGGCCGGGGATGCTTACCAACCTAGAGGACACGATGCCCCTGAATGACCTGGATAGTGGGAAAATCATTCCAATAAGGAAAGGGACCAAGGTGGTTCGTCGAAGCTACAAGATCGTTTGATTGAAAAGCGCCGAGCCTGCCGAATACCAAAGATGAAGTCCACAAGCATCTTCAACGATTTGAATGTCCGCCACCCCCTCTTCGAACCTCGTGTTCAACAACCCCACATCCTTCCCCGTAACGGTCTCCACCTCACGACCGCACAATGGCTGTCCATTCAAGACCGACCAAGCCCGAATCACCTTGTCTTGTCCAGCGGCAAAAATGAATCGTTCGGAAGGATCCACAGCAAGCGCCTGGGTTCGGCATCTTAGTAACATGTCAAGGGGTTACATAACCCGCTGCGGAAACTTGACTGACAAGCTTTTGGCTATATGAATTCACGTGACCGAGGAATGAAGTGACGGGAGTGGATTCGAGGGGGTGTCTGAGGTCGAAGAGTTCCAATCGACCATCCATGCTGCCGACCAATAGCTGGTCCCGCCCAATCGCCCGTAGATGTGTGATGGGGTTCGCCTTGTATCGATTGGATAGAAAAGGCTTTTGGTTGTGCGACCACGTTCTGGTATCCCACCTCACAATTGTGCCGCCACGCGTGCCTGTGTACACCAGATTCTGAAGAGAAGGTCAGCTGAACAAGGGCATCAAAGGCGAAGGAAGCTGACGGAATAAACGCACCGGCTCCTGATAGATCGCCAGCACGTCCGAAAAAGTATCCAAGACACGGAATCCAACGGAAGCGTTTACGTCAGGAATGAAGATACCTTTACCGTGCATGCCTGGACGGAAGGTTGTCACATCTTTGAACCAAAGGTGAATGCGACGGAAAAGCTCACCCACGGCCAAACTATTGCCCATCAGGTGGGAGGTCCAGACATCGTATACAGACTTGTTTCCCGGGCTGAGAATGAATGACCTGCGATCGAATCAGACATTTGCCGCAAGTTAAAGAACCAAAAAGCCATATCTCGCATCTTCTACTTACTCCGTGGTCGCTGCATTTTGAACGACAATTTTGCAAGGTGATCCGGAAGTTGTCGCCCTAAGACCAAACACCGCTGTATGATGGATGACACGTAAGGATCAAGAAACGAGAACCCACACAGAGAGCGTTCCAGAAGAACTGATGGAGGAAATCTACACAGAATGAGGTGAAATTTGTAACGAGGGATCACGTATCTTACAGGTGAGGGCAGTTTGAACTCTCTCGTTGGGGCAACGTCACCTTTCCCCAAAGAGTAGAGCCAGCAGTTGACATCACTTATTACAATATAGGTGTGGTCATCTTGCAGTTGGATGATCTGTGGTGGAGTTCACGTTGGGGATGGCGGGCTGGGGCAGAGATATGACTAACATTGAAGGCGGTAATGGTGCCTGGTGTATGAAAAGCGCTAGAGTGCGGGGGTCTCGGGGTTTTTACAATCTGGGAACATAAAATTTTGCTACCGTCGGGTGGGCGCACTATCATCGTCCCTCAATACATCCGAGAATGTATCTCAATACACTCACTGGTGGAGCTGCGAGAGACGTGAGAGGGATGGGGAAACCCGTAACACACTGTTGATCCCGCGATAGATAGATGGAATCACGGGTGTTTTTGCCGAGTTGAGCAGTTGCAGGGGTTGATGCCGCGGGGGCGGGGGGTTAGGTTGCGACGGGAATGCGGCGGAGGTAAGAGGTGGATGTGATGTGGGATGGAGGGGAAAATACCGATTTCTTTGGGTGTCCCAGTAGAAACCCGGAATTTCTCGTGGGGGCATGATTGCCGTCAGGATGGACGGTCATGCGCCGCGAGGATGAGGAACCGTGGGACGAGAACTAAAGGTAAAGCAACCAACCTCGGTCGAGAAGCTGGCAGATTGCCGCCGGGGATCTAAATTGCCGACTGGCGTGGAAACGAGCGAGGGGGATTCGGAAAAGGAGGGGCAGGCTGAAACTCTGATTGGAAGGAGACCGGGGGTTACGAGAGGAAAAAAAACTAGGGCGCTGCAGGAATGCAGCCGTCGTCGGTTTTGAACCGAAGAGATGCTGGGCGGCGTCGGTGTGGTCGACGAGGGCGGTGGGCAAGGCCAAGCGGGCGGGCGTTGGAACCGCGGTTTCGATCACAGACCGTGCTTGTGCTGCACCCTCGTCCTCGCCGTCGGCGTCTTGGAAAACCTGTGCGGTCCTCGAGCGATGGGATTGGCATTCATTCGGGATGAGGGGCTGCCGCCATTGTGCGTCTGCATGGATAAGGTATTTGCAGAATTACCCGCCGCTTCGGATTGGTTATATGTAAACGTTTTACGTCTGGGTGTCCTCAGGATCCCCCTCAGGCTTTTTATCCGCACTCGCCCCTGCTGCACTTGCCCAGCTTGTCCCTCGAGCTCTCTCTGCCAGACATGGCGCGCGGGCGGAGGCGGTCACTCCAGGCGCTTTTCATCCCGCCCTTCCTCCAGAGCTCGGCAACCAACAGGTCCAGGTCTCACTCCGAGACCGGACAGACCCAGCCCATCGCCATCAATACGCCTACCACTCCAACCACCACCACCACTCCCCAAGGCTCGCCCCAGTTGGATCCATTCTCCCAAGCCCTCTACTCCTTCGTCTCCACAGACAATGTAGTCTCGCTCGACTCGCCCTACAGCGATCTCCTGGACACCGATCCATTCGCAAACCTCTCCTCACCCCCACGCTCCCCGACCAACCGAGACAAACCACTCCCGCCAATCACCAGCATCCTCCCCACTCCCACTCCCACTCCCACCGCCCCGCGTTCCCCTCTTTCACCCGCCGAGCTCCGTGCCCATCCTCTCCTCGCTGCCGGCACCAGATATACCTCCGTGACAACCCCTTCCTCACCCGTCTCCGGTGCGTTTCACCACCCCTCTTCCCCGGCGCGCCCTGCATACACCAGACCCGTGTTCAAGTCCACCCCATCTTTACCGTCCTTGCGTTCTCTGTCACAAGGTCAATACATCCCGACGCGTAAGGTGAGTCGATGCTCTGATCGACCATCCGCCGTATCACGCCCAGTTCTAACCCCCCCTGGACAGATACGCAAGGGACGCGTCGGCGCGACGCTACCAATTGAGCCTTGGAATCAGATCGAGAGCCCCGACCCTGTCTTGGAAGAGTCCTGGCTCCCCACCCTTGATGGTCCGCACCCATCGGAACGCCCTTCTCCGCATGATCGTATGCGGACCATCGACGATGTCGTAATTTACTCCGGAGGATTTAGTGATTCGTCTGAAGACGGAGTCTCCTCGGCCGAAGCCCCGGTTCAGCCAGAAATGGATTACAGGATCCCGACTTCCCTTTCCAGACATCCTTCTGATTCCTTTTTGTCAACGTGGGATGACAGTCTCTCGTCCCTGTCATCATTCACCGCCGAGTCCGAGTCCGATTTCCAACCCTCGACCAGTCCCACCTGGAGTTCTTTTTCTCGTCGTAGTTCTGGCGAGGATAATGCTTGGGGTGTTTTCGACGCACCCCCACCTTATTCCTCGCTCGGCGGTGCTATGGACGTTCTCAACTCGGTTACCGACCTTTCTCGTTCGAATTCCAACTCATCCGCCTCTCTCTCGGACGAGGACTTGGCGCTGCCGTCTCCCCTTGACGACAGCCATATATTTTTCACCCCTCCTGTCTTGTCTGTTCCCTCAGACTTCCACCCTGGCACCTCTGTAGAAACGATCCGCCCTTCGCCATCGCAGCTTATAAGGTTTAGGCTAGGCGCACGGTTATCTTCGGAAGGTCTCCCAGTACACAGATCTCGTTCATCTTCTCGGTCATCATCGGACATCTCCCCGTCAGACACAAGACCCGTCACTCCAACCCCCTCTGAATGCTCATACATCTCAGTGGAAGAATCTGATGAGGATGGTGACGAGGATGCCATTCCGTACGACCGGGATGTTGAACGTGTTGACAATGTCGAGGGTGATTACCAAGATGTTTCTGAGGTAGAGACGGTGTATGACCGGCAGAGTCTGGTAATTGGCAGTCCCTACAGCGACTACGTCAAGGGAGATCTACCTTTCTCGGAGCGACCTGAGGACGGGGAAGGTTCGTCTAGTGGCCATTACGGCGGCGGGAGAAATACCAGCACTGGCCTGAACGGGTATGGCTACGGGAGCCTAGGTAGCCGATCTACTGGGACTTACAGACCGAGTGGAGGTGCTTCTGGTTCCGGTGGTGGACGGGATGGAGACGGGAGACGACCATCACAACCCTCAATGCCTCTCCACGGGACAGAGGAAGACGAGGATACCGATTCAACCGACGAGTACGGAGAGGACGAGCCTTCTGCCGACGACCGTCGACCCGCTGCTCCAGTCAGGAAACGATCTTCAGATGAAGACGACGTACCACTTGCTCGATCGATCCCCACCGCTTTGAAGGCTCAAAAGACCATCAGAAAAAAGGTGAAGGAAGAGAATGCGCAAAGGAGACAAGAGAGGGTAATGCGGATGCAAGCCAAGATACAGGAAGTTTCCGGTCTTCCTCGGTCTGCTGGATCTGCCACCACTGTGCCCCACCACGAACAAGTGTCTCCCCCCTGGTTCACTGCCAGGACCACGGGGAGGGGACGGACTCAAAATTTACCCTCATCGGCAGCAACTCGTCGTTCTCCTTTTGCTGTGGACGACTTGACGAAGAGATTGATAGATGTCCAAGCTTCGATGACTAGTCCCAATCACCAAGAACTTCATCGGTCTGGGACAAAGTCGTCTCACCAATACACCCAAGAACCTGGCCCCTCGTTGAAGTCACAACATCCCTCACAGGAGTTTTCTCAACCTCTCTCTCCCACACCTTCGCATACCATCCAGGTAACCTTCCAAAAACCCACACTAAGGCCTATGCGTTCTTTCCACCGTCCTGCGAAGTCCTTACAGCCAGATACCCCCGAACCGCTACCGGCTTCAGGGTCGCGTATTACCTCCTCACGATCCATTCGTAGACCCCGTACAGGGGATCCGACCACCAACGAACCCCCCGCACCCTCCTTCTCCAACTTTTCCCTTCAAAGGTCCAAGTCAGCCAAGTCGCAGAATCAGGCAAGACCCCCGGATGAGGACTATGGGTCACCAGGCCGACCCTCTATGTCCCGTCCATCCGGAGAGGTTTCTGCCGATCCCCGGGCTCATTGGAGCGAAAAAGCGGCCGCTCTGCCGCCCGTTCCTCCCGTCCCCACGTACGATATGTTGATGAGGCAGAAGTCTGGAGAGACTTGGCACCTGAAGGTTTTCCTCGGCGATATGCAGAGGTCCACGGTTGTGGAGGTTGGGGGGACCACCGTCGCTCAGGATGTGATTGATGCTATTGAGAGCCGAGGCGAGATAGGCCCATACGACCCTAACAATAACGGAGGAAAGGGGTGGATGTTGTTCGAACTTGCTCAGGATTTCGGAATGGGTACGTTTTTTCCCGTAATGCGAATGCACTTTAACTGAACATAGGTATTGACAGAGCGACCGATTCGGTGCTTCGAAGTTCTGGCGGACATCAGAGCCTCTTGGAGTAAGGGACAAACTGTAAATTCCATCCTGCTCAAGAGGACCGCTTTGAGCTCGCGTTTGTCTGTGGATGTAAGAGGTCCCATCCACAGCTTCTCGTGATGGAACTTATTTTAGTATATAGGCTTTACCCTCGACCTCCCCTACGTATCGAGGATACCTCGAGTACGAAGTCAAGCGAGGTAAATGGTCAAAGCGATGGATGGAGCTCCGGGACAATGGCCTCTGGCTCTCGAAACGTGACACTGGGAAAGACGAAGTGTTCCTCTGCAAACTCACAAACTTCGACGTCTATTCCGTGACGAGAGTGATGAAGACACCGAAACCATTCGTTTTCGCCGTTAAATCTACGGAGAACCTGTCCTTGTTCGAGAACACTGCAGACTATTTGCACACGTTTTGTTGTAAGGAGAAGGAAGGACTAGAGTGGATGATGAATATCCTTCTTGCTCGGGTAAGCCCTCTTTGCATACGGTTATCTTGTTCGCGACGGGCTGATCCATTGCACCTCTTGAAGTCGTACGTTTCCTATCAAGGGAAACGATCACAACCCAAGCCTGCAGGCGCATCTCTTTCCCGAGCGGGCACACGCCGGGGTCAGAGCAAACCTGGACATACTCTTGTTTCGATCCCTCCTCCGACTGTACAGACCGTGCCTACCAAGGCAGTATTCGAACCCGGCTCGTTACTTGCCGCACGGATGATGTGAGAGTATGTATTTCGGACCGTTAGTTTCTGAATCCGTGAACGCAAACCATTCATCCCACTCTTTCGCCTTTCCCCCAAGACTGCCAGCTTTTGGGTGGAAATGTCCATATTTCTCGTATCCATCCCCCAAACCTTTTCCTAACTGCATCGTCGGTCCTTACCGTCGTCTCATCACTCGTTTTCTTTTATAAAGTTTCGCTACGATGGTACGCCTTTTTATGACATTGCCTTATTGTTATACCTATACGATGTTGTCGACCATACAATTGTACTAGAAGTCTATATGACAGTCGGCCCGCAAGTTCCCACCCTTCCGGCGGTCCATCGCGTTCGCACATGGCTTCATCAAACACAATAAGTCTCGCTCCTTGTAATGGCGATCGTCTCATCGTGCCAATGTACTGTCGTCAACACGTACGATTGTATTAGCAGTTTTACGATACCAGTGTCTGTATGTTTGATGTCGTGAGATCGTTACATGACAAATACGTAGCAGGTGAATAAGGGAGGGACAATGTGGGTAAAGCAAACTTGGTGGAAAATAAAGGCAGCTGCAGAATACGCCGGAGTTGATCACCTTCTGGCAACTCGCTTGCGTTCACGACCATCTTCCAATTCCACATCCATCGGATCAGTGGACAGGAAGACCACAGGAGACGCGCCGGCGCTATTCGCGGTGTTTGCCCCCCTCGTGCTTCTGGTACGCCGCCTCGAGGACGGAATTTGGGCCGGGATGGTCGGTGACGTTGCCGTCGGCGAATCCATCATCATCATGACTGCGTGTCGGCGTTTAGCGCCAGCGGAAAGGGGTTCAGCCTGGGTTGGGATATCGGAGAAGGCGAAAGGACTCGGGGTGTTATCGACCGGAACGGGTTCGATAGCCGAGGTTGCCGAAGGGGTGGGTGATTCCTTTCTCCGCTTCCCAAGTGAGAAACCGGTTGAATGAGATGGAGGTGGAGGCGGACGAGACGAGGAAGGGGAAGGGGAAGAGGGTTGAGTCGGAAGATGCAGCGAGGTCCGACCGGGTGGTGAATTCGGAGTCACCAACCCCCCTACAATCTGGGAACATGAAGCAAACTAGTTGCTCAATAGATGGATGGGAAGATCCCGAGGATGGTACTTACTTGACGCCTTGTTCGGGACGGTGGCTTGTGGCCACTCTGGGGTGGTTGAGGGTCTTTCTCTTTTTCCTTCTGCTCTTCCTCGTCTTCCTCCTCCTCGCGAGCACTGACAGCGTCGCAACGGGCTTCAACCCAGTCCATAACCCTTCCAACCGACATAGGGTTTTCACCCACGTGATCTCCACCGGCAGAAACACCCTGCTGGATCATGGAAAGAACATCCTGGCAGGCAGCTACATATCCGGCGTTGTAAGCCCGCTTGGATGCCTGTCGAGAGGATCGATAGAGAGTGGTGATGCTAAGCGCGGCCGCTGTGAAACAAAAAGGAAACGGTCCTTTGTAAGCCTCCAGGTTAGGGTTGAATAAAAAAAAACAGGGTCGATGCCTTTGAAGTTGTTGAGAAGATCCTTTTCCGCCGTTGCGAGATTCGAGTTCGGAAGCGAGCTTGCGAGGGTGTTGAGGTTGAGGGTGGAATCCATGTTGGTGGTCAAAGTTGAAGAAGCGTGACTGGCCATTCCCGGTCCGCATGCGTCAGGATCAGCATCCCCTGCAATTCTGAATCAAGGGTGATGCCAAGATACGTTGTTGCGAAGATAACAATACGGGGTACACAGTAATCCTATAACGTTCAGGCGCGTTTGTTGTTCTTATCGTTCAATTCCAGCCGGCCCAGGCCACCCTCTATCTCGCTGCGACACAAGCGCTAGGGGCACCCCGGACAGCCTGTCAGATCACTGACTGCGCCACCTTTCTCCCCATCGAACCTTCCACCCACTCCGCTCGTGTTCCCGCCCACCAGTACTCGACCACCCTGAGGATCTCTTCTGCCCCGAAGGGCACTGGGGCGGGTAGTACCATCATGCGGAGGGATTCCTCAAGGTGAGGTCGGTAGGTGGAAGAGCAGGGGATTTCGAACTCTGGAGTGGTCACGAGCTTCAGTTCCTCAAGCTTTTGCTCTAGTTTCTTTAACTTCTCGTCGTCTTCAGGAGTGCGATTATCGTCCCCCATCGGGATGCCTGTGGACGATACGGAGACAGATACCACCACCCCGGATGCGGTCTGCGCAGACAGTGAGATCACAAGTATCGGAGAAGCCTCGAGCGACGACGGCCATGGCGACCCAGTGGTTTCTGCGGCGATAGGTTTTGATCCATTCAGGGTGGCGGCTCAGGAGGCAGCCGGTAGCCGGTAATCGACCGCCGCCGATTCGTTCACCATGTACGTACTGGTGGTGGTTCAGGATCCCGCGACTCCCTCCAGCCACCCAACCAACACACCCGGGCCACCTGCTCTGCCCGATGTACCTTTTGTCATCGGAACGACCGGGTCAGCCAAGGCAGTTTTCGAGCTCAAGGCCTTGGCCGACGAGTCGGATGGTATACGGAGGGCTACGAACATCAGGGGCTTATGTCGACCACGAGGATGAGTTTCACGACAATTTTCAGCGGCGTTGCGTTTACAGATGACCACCAGGGCTATCGGAGCTGGACGAATGGGCGGGCAGTATCCCTGGGACGAGTCAGGTGGTGAGAGGCTTGGACCTGGTTCTGGTGCGGTTCTGAGGACACTCAGGCTCGCGATATGGCTTAGCCTCAGCGAGGTCGGCGTTGTGGGACCCAACGTTCACCTTTGGAATCTCCACAAATTACATTTTTGTACACGACCTTTCTTTGTCGTTTCCGATTTGGAACCCGGCAAGCAGCAGGAGACGCTGCCGCTGTTTGGGAGTCGATGGCTCGTTTTCAAAAAGAAAAAAAACCTTTGTTTCCTGACGGGACCTGGCACGCAGGTTCGGTATATATATGCCGTTTGCGTAGTACCTGGCAGTCACGGGGTAGCACCCTGCCGGCAGATCCATCTTAGATCCGTACCCTATCTCACTCTCTCCACCTCGTATATCTAGCAGTGAATCACACCATGGGACTTGATTATTGGGGACATGGATGAACTCACTGCCTCTCTCAAGGAGCGGATGGTCGTGATTCGCGGAACATACCGACCACCGAAGCGCGCGCGCAAGATCGGCGGGCTCAGGACGGGAATTCATCGATCCATTCGTGGGCACACACCCAATATCGTGCATCACCGGTTCCGTTGTTGGGTAGCCCCTGTGGAGCGGGTGCCGACGAATGTCGAATCGTGTATGTAGATTTGCCGTGTATGTTCCATCTTGTAAGTATTGTTTGTTTGAATATTGAGGATTGCCTTGCAGTACCTCGAGCCGCTCGGCGGGCGGACCCTTGATTTGTATCTTTGCGGAGGCCTTCGCACTTGTACTTAACTTGAGAAGCACAGCTTTGTTGCAAGTGAGCTCATTCACGGCACCTTCTTGATGGCCAAGGGTCATCGTATGACATCACTGCACCCGAACGCTCCAGTGTGACGGAGCGGCGAATACGGTGGGGCGTGTAAGTATATGAAGAGGGGTGCTACCTTCCTAAGCCTCCGCTACCCCTATCCTACAACTTGATTCTTTACCATGACTTCCTCCGCTCAACCCCCAGTTCTCAACCCTTCCCTCGGTACCCCCTCCAGCGAGTGGGCCGAAAAGGCCACTTCTTCTCTTGATCCACTTTCCCAAGGAACACCTCAGAATACTACCTCTGGACAGGCTATCGGCGAGTCCCCCGGCGTGACCCCTGGGAACGAACTTCCGGGAGCATTCCCTAACCGTGGTCAAGGAGAGACCTCTGTCGGTGCCACCAATATCACCGAGACAATCGTAGATACTGCGAAATACTACCTCCCCTCCAGCGTTGCAAACACCGTCCAGACATTTCTCGGTAAGCCCCTATCTTCCAACGCACACGAGAGAGACTTTGATTCTCACACACCCCCAAGGAGGCAATAACAACTCCCCAGGAACGACAGGAACGGACGAAGAGGTCAGGGCTTCGGAGCATGACATCTATCATAAGACGTCTCTCCCTTCACAAGAATTGCGTGGAGCGTTGCCTCGTGAACATGTCGGTGGCGTAGGCTCCCTCCCTGGAGCTTCCATCGAGAAAAGCGTGGCCACCCTTCCAGACGAGCAAGCAGATTGGTCTGAGTGGAAGACCTTTGCCGGACGCAACACCCCTGGGTATCAAACCCCGAGCAACCGTCAGTCAATTTCTTCACCTTATCAACCTTTATCTGGCTCACACCCCTTCAGTCAAGGGGAACGCTACAAGTCTCAGCCAAACCGTCGCACAGAAGGCCACCAATCTTGGAGTTGCCGCAGGCATCGTCAAGGCTGACGTTCCCCCCAAACAGACGGTTGAGGACGTCGGTAAGGATCATCCCGAAACCCCCACCAGCGATGACATTTCTGCTGCCCAACAAGCCGTGAGGAATATCAAGCCAGGTACGTCCGTATGTCGTGTCTCGTTGTACACGGGACGATTCAGAGTTTTCACTTTCAGTCGCTTTCGACATCAAACCAGCACATGACGTCTCCATGCCCTCGACGGAGACACAAGGACAACAACCCGGAGAACACACCGATGGTGGAGGTTCCCTTCCAGGTCCCGCGGAAGAGCAGGGCGTAGCTGTCCTTCCGGAGGAGCGGGCAACCAAGACTACCGAAACGATTCGCCCAGAACATCGCGAAGAGTCGAGGGGTGACCGTCCCGACGAAACGGAGAAGTCCACCGGTTCCAGGGGCGTTGGCCTCAGCGGTACGACAGACGCTTTGAAGAAGGACACGCAATCGAGGGTATGTACCGATTTTCGTCCCGCGACTAGGTAAACGCTTGTCGACCCCGGAATGGTGCATAGCGGTCTCGTCAGCTCGACGAACCCACCATTCAGCTCGAACCTCGTGTTCACCCTCTCGGCGGTGCTGCGTCTCGCTGGCATGGGGTGAACCTCGACCGCGGGGCTGTAGAAGAGTGGGAACACACTGCAGCTTTGACCAATGTATCCGCTTTGTCCTCTTGGTGTTTCCCGATCCCTCTTCCTGCTGTACTGATTTGGATCTGCCTCTTCTTTTTGTCATAGGATCGCCCAACCGAGACCGTGACATCCGAACCTAGGACTGTCGGTTCCGAGCCTGGTCAACCTCGCAGCGCGCCTGACGAGTCCGAGAACCTCGCCGGCATCCAAAGGTCCGGTGGTAGCGAGGGTAGCGCCGAAGGTCAGCACAAGGCCAGTTTGAAGGAAAAGATCACCGGTGGAATGAAGGTCGTCTCTGGAAAGCTCGGTCACGACAAGTCAAAGGTAGAAGAGGGAAAAAGGTTGATGCACGGCCAGTCGACGTAGCCCCTCCGGAGGTGGACCCCGTCTGCGATATCGCCTTTCCGTCACGAAGTATCTGTCGATTTCTCAATGTCCAAGTGTACAATATGGAGTTACCTATACTGTAGTCCCCTTCTCATGTTGTAATTCAGTGTTGACGTTCGGCGTTCAGCGCCAACGTATCCCTTGGATCTCCACGAGTCGATATCACGAGGGAATACGGCATTGAAGAGATCCTTTACGTGGTTGGTAAACTATTGACCTAGAGATTCGTATTGAAATACCCCTTGCCGAGGACCGCGCGATACACGTTCGAGTGAGTCTGAAACACATCGATTCATGGGAAATTATAGTACAGCGCTATTGGAGGTTTCTGCCGAGACGCAACTCCGGAAGAAAAGGCTATTATAAAAGGAGTAATTCGTTTCTGTGTATAGGGAGGACGCGGCGCGCGGCAAGATCAAGAACGGAGAAAATGAGGGAGAGACCAGAGTATGAAAAGTGCCTGTGTATAGTGAACAGGTTTACCTCCAATTGTCGTTGAGGGTGGCACTACCGGAATCAGGGGTCCCCCACCTCCAGTTGGGATCGGAAGCCCAGACGACGTTATTACCGGTTTTCTTAATATACTTGTACTCAATGACCGTACTAGCTGGCAACGTGACGGTCGCTGTATGCCCATATTTTGTCAGCGAAACCAAAAAAAAAAAGGTCCAAATTCGAGTTTGAATACTCACCGCTCCAGGTTGGGTAATTCGCAGACGAGAGAGGGATCGCGTTGTCTGGGGACCAGTTGCGGAGTTCCGGAACCGATCCGACAAGGAAAACGTTCTCTGTGCGAATTACAAACGGAGAAACGTTTAGTTGTGCCATCAACGGACAGCTTGTGTGGAAAGGATTTCCTCACCTCCAGAGACGGTGGTAGCCTGAACGTTAAAGGTCACAGAGACGGTTGGACCAGGGTTAGCGGTACAGGACGATGGGACGGTCAATCCAGAAGCTCCCCAAGACGGTGGGACGAAACCATCTCGGGCTGCGAAAGCGGTGAGAGCGCTAGCATAGGACCAGGTAAGGTCTCGTGCACTCAGAGGAGAACCGTTGGCACGGGTATATTGCTCAGCCAAACCGCCGTCGGATGGGGTGTATTTGGCATTGACAAGGACGAAACCATCGGCGAAGTTTTTGATAGAGGTGGTCAAGGTAGAGTAGGTAGAGGTTGACGCTGCGTAAGAACCGGTGGCGAGGCTGGGTATGAACTGGCGGAAGAAAGCGAGAGAGGTGGCAGTGACGTCAATTTTTTGTTGTTGGTTCCATACAATGAGAGCGTCGTAGAGTTGCTCGGCAACAGCGAAGGTGGACAAATACCAGGGCTGCATTCCTGATGTTAGCCAGAGGGACAGTTGCATAGAGGCCCGGATATACTTACATTGCCGTCATAATAGACATCCTCCGGGTACCTTCCGGTCGCTACAGCAGCATTGGCCGCAATGCCGCTGTTGATCGCGTAGATACTTCTGAAGGAGTCGACATATACTTTCAGGTTTGACAAAGCGACATCGGAACATGGTTGGAACGTCGCAGCGTCACATCCTGCAGTCGGGTCAAAGAGGTGAATAGAGGTGAGAACAGTGTTGGAATCGATTCCGGAACGGCCACCACCGGTATTTGCAGTAAAGTAACCGCCGGCGGTGTTTTTGTAAGTCTCAACGGCCGGTCAGCGAGAAAGTCGATGGGTTATATGAGGAATGCGTACCTGTTGGAAACACAAGAGGTTGTCTGCCTGGGCGTTATACCCAGAAACAACGTTGGTCTGACCGAGCTTCTGGGCGAGGGCAGCACCTTCCCTCAACGCCCTGTGTTGAACGGCAGTCGTGAAGAAGGAAGAAGAGTTGACCTCCTCCCACAAGTCAAAACTAGGATGGGTCGGTACACAGACGCAAACGATGGGTGGAGACGTACGTCGAACGGTTCCAGCTGCTCTGAACGTAGTCGAGGTCCAACTTGAGAACAGGCCACAGGTTCTGAGTGACCCACGTCGTGTTGCCATTCGCTATCAGCCAGTTGGCGTAAAGAGTGAAAGCAGTAGCTCGCAGAGCCGGACCATCCCTCTGGGGTCGACCTGCGTTTATTCCAGGTCATGTCACGAAATGTTCGATGAAAGCCATAAGAATGTGGAAACACACCCCAAGAATCGGTGAAGGCGGTCTCGTCGATGTTGAACTTGGGTTCGCCCAAGCCGCCACCGGACACAGTGCCGCTGGGGTTGGACACCTGCTGGAGAAGCTTCTGGGATTCGAAAAACTGATCGATCTTCCCACGCAGAGAAGGGTCTTCCCCGCTGATAACTTTTTCGGTGATCGCCTTGAAAACCAGGGAAGCGTCACGGATCCAGGTGTAGAGGTAGTTCGGGTCGACGGTGCTCGGGCTGGCGATGACGACTCCGGACTAACGGGTAAACCTTTCGAGTAAGGGGAAGACAAAGCTTGAGAGATATCGACGGCGACCGACCTTTGCGCCAGACGACTTGGAACCATCAGGTCCAATGTTGGCCAAGAGGCCCGCTTTTGCGATTGGGGACTCTTTTGCAATGTACGACTCGACGGGGGTCTGCCCGAGGACACCGGCGACGCAGGCGAACACGAAAGCTGCCAACAACACACCAAAGCTCCGCATGGTTAGAGGGAAGGAGAGAAACTGCCGAGGGCGACGGACAGGTTTGCGAACGTCCTTATAGTCCCCTGGAACAGGGATACCGTCGGTAACCTCATCCCTGGTTCGCAGGTCAGGCAAGAGCGGGAAGCACGCTGTTCTCGACGAACTTTGCCGGGTAGCGCATGGTTGCAGTCCGGGTCGAGATGTCCCCATCAGCCGGCTGGGTCAATTACATATGGGAGCTCGATTTTGTTTCTCATCCCTGTTCGCTAGCGATTCAATACTTGGCGCAGAGAGGGTGTTCTATTCGCTCCACGCAAGAAAACTTGGCTTATGGCGGGGGTGGTGGGGCGGACGCCCCGCGCGACGGTTGCCAACGACTTCATATGGGAGGCGGCGGGTATACATTCATCAACGGGTCGCTTGTCGCGGGGAGGACGCGGATGATGATTGCCAATAAAATTTCCGGGGACATGAATGGAACCGAGCAGGTTGATCGTCTCGATTGAGGACCAAAGTCTCTCTCGCAGACCGACCGCCCAGCTCTGGCACGGCCACCCAGCTGTCGCATGGCATTCACTTTGTCATGTCGGCCACGGCGCGCGCGGCGACCGCGAGCCTAATGTCGTTCCAGATGGCCGTCTGGTTTGATATTTTGCCTCGTGGGAAAGATCGTCGAAGCCCGGGGGAACTGTATGCTCCGTTTCCCCACACATTCGATCTGGACCTTGGTGGACGGTCACTGCCATCCGATTTGCAAGGTGGGCCGCCGGGGACGTGCTTGGGGCTCGTTACCGTTCGCGGTATCGTGGGACTGGCGACCACGCGTCGCCAGGGCGGGTCTATGACGTGGTCGGCTTGCGCAGACCTTACGTGCGCAGGCGAAAGCCGGAAGGGGGCTGGGATGGCACCGACCGGGACGAACGTTCTCCAGTCGGTCGAGTCGATGCCTGGGCTCGCACGTATATACTTGTATCTGAATGAAGATAACACATCCATCCATAAAAAATGATGCGGAAATAAAGACGTGGGGAACATTCGCCCAAATCTCTTCCGGTCCGGTCTGCCTCGGCTGGGGTTGACAGCTACCATCATCATCGTCTCTCTCCTCCCGCGAGAGCCAGTCCCTCTCTCTTCCATATCCCACGCAGTCCGGGATTTCCTCGCTATCTTCTCTCTCGCTGTCTTCTCTACTGACCGGAGAGCACCCTCGGTGATATCCTCCATTCCAGGCCTGGCCCGTTCGATCCAAAAGCCACCCCCACACTTGCGCTTATATACCCTTCCGGACCCCCGTCCTATACCTTTCCGCCACTCCCCGTCCTTCCTCCCGTCCCGCCCCAATGAGCACAACCTCGCCCACTCCGTCTCAGGACAAAGTCCTCGCTCGTCCCTACAAGTGCCCTTATCCAGAATGTGGCAGAGCATTCAGCAGGCTGGAACATCAGGTACATCTCATCTCCCACAAACCGCTTATCAACCCTAACCACTGCCAAAGACTCGCCACATCCGCACGCACACCGGCGAGAAGCCGTTTGCCTGCACTTTCCCGGGATGCGAAAAACGTTTCTCTCGCTCTGACGAGCTCACACGCCATTCGAGGATACACAACAACGATAGACACGACGAGGGCCGAATCAAATCCAGGTCAAAGGACTTTGCTGTTCCATCCATCAGCCCTACCTCCACCCGACCGGACGACAGACACGCCATCTCCGCTGGTCGAATCAAGAAGAAGGCCAAGAGTCGTGCCAACAGCGATGACGAGGTGCGGAAACCACCCATCCTCTTTCCTTTGTTGTTTCTTACCCTTCCATTTTAGAGCGAATACTACTCTCGGCCCACTGCCCTCTATCCAACCGATTCCATCACAAACGTTACTGATGAACAACCCGGTCGCGACAAGAAGAGTTTCACACTCATATCCAACCCGAGCGCCTTCTCCACACTTTCCAGCGTCGCGATGGAAGAACTCTTTACCTTGGAACGCCAGGAGGCGCTCCGACGCGCGGAATACGAGCTACTTCACTCCCAGGCCCTCCGTCGAGCCGAGCGCGAGGCTTCGATGCGACTTTCCCTCAGCGCTAGTAGCACCCCACTGGCTACCCCGGGGCCCCTCTCCGCCCATGATGGCTACTTCACCGTTTCGAACGATCGAGAGGATGACGATGTGCGGGAGAAGAAGGGCAAGAACAAGCGAAGGTTGAGTGGTCCTACCTGGACGTCTCCCGCCCCCCGACCAGAAGTGATCCAGTCCCACCCTTCTGGCCACGTTGTCGATAGTGGCGTTCCACACCGCAGCCATTCTCATTCTCACCTCGTCGGTCATGGTCAGTGGGGGCATCCTTATCAATACCACGCTGCTTCCAGCTCTCATCATCACCACCAACATCGACCACGTCCCGAGGACTCTCCTTCACCGATTAGTTCAGACTCGGAATCTTTACCGCTTGCCACCACGTCCCCATCGTACCCCACAACGCGCACTCATTCACACTCGCAATCGCACCCATCCCTCTCTGTTCATCACACTCCTTCAACTAGCCCCTTCTTGGGACCACTTCGGACCCTGAACCTCCATTCTGAGGGCCCCTCACGTGCCGCATCCCCATTCAGGTTGCCTTCGACTGCTCTAGATGGCGATCTCCCGAGTAGCCCCATCGAGGATCACCTTTTGAGCCCCTCGAGGTCAAGCCTGGTAGGAAGCCCCCCTCGGCAGACTGGTTTTAGCGACATCAGGAGCCGGAGTTCCGTCGAGATGTCACCGCCATCCAGCTTTTCGATACCTGGATCTGGCCACTTCCCAGCCAGCCGTGGTTCCAGGTTTGTCAACACCCCCCAGTTATCGAGCGGATCTAGTAGTAACGATAGCAGTCCCGGTTCTTACCCCAACTCTCTTGCTTCGAGTACAACCCGGCACCAACCCGACATCCTGACGAGCAACGGCAGCTCCAGAGCTGCCTCGCCGCTTTTATCGAACAACCCCGGCCATGTGAAGAACCACAGCAGTTTTTCGGCTGCTTCTGTTCATCGGGAGTCGGGCCCAGCCCATCGTTATCTTGCTCAGTCGTTGCGTGTTGCGTTCGGGATGACGCCGATCCATCCCCACCCAATGTCCGGCTATGGAGGGTCTGGATCAAAAACGACCCCAGGCGGTGCGACCCCATTCCCGACTGGTCCCGCTCACGTCCAGGCACTGTCTATGCCCGTGTCGAGATCCTCCTCCCCTCCCATCACTCTCCCCCCGCTGAAGTTTGACCCTTCCAATCACTCTTCGTGCCCTACTTCTCCCATAGAAGACACCGAGATGGAGGATGCCACTGTGCAAAGCAGTAGATCGCCCAAGCCGAAAATCGAACTGCCTGGATTCAGCGAGTTCACTGCCGCCAGTGGTATTAGAAATCTGCCGGCTTGATACTGTCCTTCATCGCTTTCGTATTGCTATCTCCCCTTAATTATCTCCTTTGTCTCTTTTGTCTAGACGGAACACTTTGTTCACTCACCTACTGCACCTCCTTAATTATGGACATTTTATAGACACCATTGCTTCCATAGACGAGTTATAGGATTTTCATCTCTCATGTTGCCGTATCGTATCTCATCCTGACCACACCCAACTCATTTCCCCCGCAAACATCTGATACACCTAGCTCACTCCTCCCCACCCTGCTTCGCATTTAAGCCTAATAATTTGTTCCCAACTTCGCCTTGTATTGAGTTCGCGTCACCCATCTGTCTTTTCCGGAGATACAGGCCTGGAGGGTCGAATAAAACCTCCGGCTCGATCAAGAACCTTCCTCTCGCTTCCTCGCCCTCCGACGGCAACGAAATGTCATTCCCGGGCATTCCAACCAACCCGCGGCTTGTCCGGCGGCCCGAGATTATCAAAGAGAAGGCTGTCGGGAATCTGCTCGACGCTGGCTTCGCATACTCAAGGTCGTTTGTGATGTCCCCGAGCGTCCGATCGAACTCTGAAGACACTTCCTCCCGCTCCTGTCCGTCTAGGTCCCTTTTGGGGCATTCCTCCTGTGTAAATGCTCTTGCCTTCTCGAATGGAGATGGTCGTTTCCTGGCAAGCGGAGGCGATGGTACTTACATAACCATCCTCCACCGTCCAGAAATCGTCCGGGCTGAAACTTCTCCCCCGTCTTGCAGACCTCCAAATCCGGTTGTTTGATTTTCAAGGGGAGGATCTGAGAGTCCCTTCTTGGTCTCTCGTCGGCCCTACCGTGTGTTGCCTTGCGCATATTTCAATGTTCAGGTCGTGCTGACGGTGCGGTTTGCGCGTAAAGGCCAACATCTTTTCACTGGCCTTTTCCGCGAACAACACCCACCTTTACTGGTACGCCGGCCTTGACTCTCCATCTGCTTACTAAACCACCCTCCTCCAGTGGCACCACTGAAAGGGAGCTGTACAAGTATGACCTAGCTACGCTTGAGAAGATTTCGGAGTTCCCAGCTTCACCCAATGAGGTGTTCAGTGACCACAGTGACACCATCCGAGACCTCACATGTCACCCATGGCAAAACGAGTTGGTCATGACTGCAAGGTAAGATACACACTGATGCGGATCGGAGCGGAGAATATCGCCCTGAAAATGCCCTTTGAAAAGTGAAGATGGCAAAGTTGTTTTACGTGACAGTAGGGTCGAGATAAGACATTCGAACGCGCAGATGACGCTCCAGAATGATTGCGAGTTTACGGGGGTTCGATGGAATCCGCAGATGGACAAATTGTTCGCGACTTCGGATAACCACGGAAAAGTCTTTTTGAGGGACACTAGGACTTCTTTCGGATCGGCCCTGAACCGCTCCCGCCAACCTCTGGAGCAGGTTCGTCCACTCCTTCGATAATAGACTCATGTCCGCTTACAGTTGTTAGGATACAGTTCGTCACATCGTTGTCGAAGCCATCCCGCGCTGCGCTGGCGTGCCCGGAGACCAGTTCTATTGCTTGGGACCGCGAAGGTGGGCCTTGAATTGCATTGTGCCTCGGTATATTGTTAGATGCCATCCAATCCAACAGGTTCGAGATTATCGGTTACAATGCTTGTACGTTGTACCCGGTGTTCAAAAAAACGTCCAGCCTAAAGTTGACGCCCGTCACGCAGAATTATTATCCGACTATCTATGCGCTCAATGATCCCCATCCTATCGCAATTTGCGAAAGTACTGCATTGCCAGACGGAAGTCAGATCCCGAATGGGGATCGAGCATATGCAAACGCCTGTACTATCAAGGTACCATCTCCTAACTTCGGATTGGGAAAGCGCGTTCACAGAAGCGTAGCATGGGTCTTTTGGGGGACCGTCTCTAACCTCGGATGCCTACTACGGTGCGGGTTCTGAAGATTTTAGGGGCTACGTGTGGAAGATACCAGATACGCCAATCTTGTTGGAACAACGGAAAGAGATTGATGTGGACAGCTGGCCACTCGAGGGGGACGAGACTGTTGGTATGCTTCAAGAGGCTCTAGCAGCGGGCATTGGGATCTGAACTTGGTGTCTCTAGCGTTCACAAGATCTACACATGGAACACGCTATCAGCCTCTCTCTCTTTCACAGCCACTGTTCCGTTTGAATGGTAACCTCCACGTTCCCTCCTCGAGCCTGTACTTAGGTTATTTTAGGGCATAGATCGATTGTGAACAGCGTGCTGTTTCACCCCAGCCTTCTTCACATTGTAACCGCTGGGATCGAACGACACGTAATCCTCCATAGTCCAACGAAGTCGTCGCCGTGCGCCAAGAACCTCACATTAACCCCAACGACGGTGAGAGCACTCCCAACGGGATCCCCCGAAGATCGCAGTCGATTTCTTCGCGCCATATCTTCGGGCTTGGGTACAAACGACTTGGATGAGGACGTGGAAACAATTGCGTTGTTTGACGAGTACGTATCGCGTATTATGAACAAGCCAAAGTGGCGGCTGGCGAACTAACAGCGATGTGTAGGATCCTTAGAACAGAGGGTAAAGGCCGTGATATATTCTTGAGCAGAGGCTTCGATGAATCGGAAGATGAAGACGAAGGCGCATCCGACGAGGATGTACGGTGATACTGATTTGAAATCTTCGAACAAGGCACACATATCTATCCCTCAAAGAATCCTCCCGTGCACTTCTGCCAGTCTTCCGCAAAAAATCCGTGAACCAGGTATCTTCTATAGGAGTCTCGCCTCCTATATATAACGCGGGCAAGAGGAGGGACGAGAACGTTGGTCGGAAACGTTTGGCCAGCTTGGTGATGTCGCCAATCGTACTTGCGTCAAGTCGAGGGATCTTGCTCCGATTATATTCTAGGCGTACGTAGTAGGCATCCACAACGATAAAGCAATGGACCTTCTTTTGAGTTGGATACTCGTAGAAAGCGCAGAGGGCCTGGGCTGAGACTTGAGGGAGGGCCCTTTTCGCCACTGCCATACAAGTCTCCTTGATATCCGCACCTAACAACCAGCTAGGTTAACTTGTCCACCCCAGGCCGTGGAGGTCGAACATACGCACTTTGGTGTTTCATGCCATAAGAGTTTGTGGTCTTAACTTCCCACACAGAATGACAGTAGAGCGGGGAGTCATTGGCTCTTGCAAGAACGACAAAATCGGGTTGTTTGATGCTTTCCTCACTCTCGGTATCAGAGGCGTCTGTTCTCACAAGAGACAAATGGTCCAGGAGATCCTCTTCTGCTGGTTCTTCCTCCTCTTGTCGATCACTTCGTTCCGAGTGTTGGCTAGCTTCAGACCCATTGATCTCGGAGATTCGGGAGAAGTTGTCGACGGGCGGGCTCAATGTACACTCTATCTGTTCGTCCCATAAAAATATATCTTCTAGAGAGACAGTGAGTGATCGGGGTTCATCAACAATGGCAAACGCACCCCACTTCCACCTTGGGGGGAACTCGTCATCTCCGTTATTTCCTGTGGAATGGCAGGGTCTCTAAGCTGGACCGGATCCAAGTACAGAGAAGAGGGGAGACCCGTACTCGGCAGTAGTGCGACACCGTGAAGGAGTTCCAGTTGGGGACACACAAAAAAGGTTTGTCCAGGCCTCATCGATCCCGGGGGGACTCCAGTACCAGATATTCCCAGAGATGTTGTGAGGCAGAGGTAGCTCAGTATTTCGTCCCAAGGAGAATACCACCAGCTCTCCCGAGATTGAGAGCGGGCATAGCTGACCATGAGAGAGAGCCTCTCCTGGACTCGACGTTTGGCCAATACCAGAATGTTCTGACCGAGTAGAGACTCTGGGCGAGGGATCATGACGGTCGATGAAAAGGAGCACACCCCAGTTGACCCCTGTGGTGGACTCCTAGCAGCCCGAGAAAGTTGAACTTGGGGACCGGCAACCTCTAGTCACGTGCGGTACAGTTGGGTATGGGCTCCTCGCAGGGGACCCAACCACCTCGAATAAAGTTTTCACCTCGTACCTGGTGCTCCATCAAACCGACGGGATCGATATCTGGGCTCGGTGAGTTTCGGCGCGCTTTTGGAATTTTTCCCAATGGAAGATTTGCGTGAGAGATTGGTTGATTGGTGTCCCCGCTTCGCCCCCGTTTGTTGGAGTAGTTACGTCTTTCATACCTCTTCTGATTTGCGAGGGCGTTGGCTGCTTGCGGCTCGAGTACAATTGCCCTTCACCCAGCACAGAACCAGGAGCGAACACCTATTTTTTGTAGAGATCAACTCTCTCGGCCTGCTCCCGGGCCGACGATCTGGTGTTGTGGCGTATGTTACCCCTCTCCGGGGGTAGAGCCGAAACCACCAAGTACCCGGCCGATCTCATGTTCCTCGCTTCTATACCGTTAGACACAAATATGTACGAAACCCAAAAGCCATTTAAGAGTGCATTACATCCCGCCACAGACTGTGCTCCGACTTCCGGCCAGACATGTGTTTCGTGGGTTTAATTAAGTTTGTGAAGGTCTCACGCCAGGGACCCCCGCCGTGTTGCGGCTGTTACGTCGCGTTATGCCGGCGTTGTAGTGGTTTCGTAGGTTGTGATGTGATACCTCACCACCCCTAGGGACTTCGTAAAGTGGTAACCGCCCCCCCACTTCCGAACATCACCGGAGGACTTCTTCCAAGGGGATACAGCAACTACAAACCCCCCTCCTCTACTTTGGCTGGTCCATCAAATCGAAAGCACTTGTGAAGTGGGCAGCGGACCATGGGATCAACACTACGGCGACATATCAGTCCAGTAAAGACAGTCCAGTTATCGAGCAACCCAACTCTCTATCAGCTGTTACCGAACCAGAAGCCTTGATGATCCTTGCGAAGAAGGCTGGAACACCGGATCTGGAGCTCGAATTCCAGCTAGGCGCATACATAGAAGGCTTCTATCTCATCACGATCAGTTCAAACTATACTTTCCTGAAGGACAGGAAATCTATCGCGCAGCGGCATATCGACGCCCTCGACGGATACCTGAAGAAACACGGTATTTCCCAGGGCCCTCCAGGATGGTACCTCGACTATGAACGCTATAAGTGGCATCGAATCTATTAGGGCATATCACTGTCATTATTTAAATAAATAACTGGTCTGGCCAGCGACCGACGTGTTCACGTAGTAATGAAAACTGCTATAGCGCTGACTGTCAACGGCGGACTCCAGCGATCGTAAGTCCTTCGAAAGGGACTGTCAGGTTCCACGCGATTTTGCACCATTCAAGCACTTTCAAGCGCATGGGAGCTGACTCGGGTTTTTCCTGATGAAAGTTCGAATCCGGCCCGATGTCGTGCATTACGAATTCCTCGGATTGACCAAAGTCATTTCCAGTCCCACAGTGGCAGCCGTGGAGGCGACCTAGGCCTAGGGGCCGAGCTGGGTGCGCTGACATACGATAACACATGCCAAGGACACGATTCCTTGTCCTTCAACGTCAGCCCTCGCCAGCTCTCTGACCCGCACCCCTTTCCACCTCTCAGAATGATCCGGGATCAATCTGCCGAGTGAGTACACAATCCGCTCCATGCCTTCCTCCTATCGCTTTCCCTCTCATGCTGTTCTCGTTATCAAGCTGTTTCATCTTACGTGTCATTCCCATAGGCAAGAGTTGAACGCGAGACTCAAGCTTGCAACTCTCAGTGACGTCGACCCGAATAATACGAAAGCTTTGTTGAGGGAGATCAAGAAGGAGAGGAAGCTTCCCGTGAAGAGGTCGGTGGAGATTGAGAACATGGACGACGCTGCTCAGGGCAAGTACAACGAGCGTACGTGAATTTTGATCCTACCCAAATTACATGCTAATGCATTCATGCGCTATAGGAGACCCGAAAGGTCCGAAAGTCGGCCACGACTTCACCGAGATGGGCGAGGGCGAAGCCCGAATCTTGAAGAACGGTCGAATCATCGATAACGAAGGTTTGTTCCGGTTTTTCAGATTAGCAGAGCCACTCGCGCCGATTTAGAGGATGAACTCCAAAACGTCGAGATGGCGGAAGAGGACCGACGGAAGGAGGACCACTGGGAGCTCAACATCAAACACGACTACACTGTTTACGACGGGTGTGTGCAGGATGGGACACCGATACCGCCCCCAGTCCCTCTGGATGATATTGTTCTGTTCGTTCACATCGACACCCTTGCGGCCGCACTCACCAGACCAAACATCAACATCCCAATCGAGGACCTCCTCAAGGCTATACGTGATGAGGACGGAGCTAAGCGCCACTATAGCGACCTCCGATGCCGATTTATTGGAGCAGGACCGTCGTCGTCGCCGTCGTCTCGTCGAGCTCACCAAAGAGGCCTTCCCCGACGGCAAGTTTCCCAGATCCGTTCAAACTCGCATGGTTCAATTTGTCTGAGGATCCCGACGCCGAAAAGCTTCCGCCCTCAGCTCCCGAACGGCGCGACATTCATTATCCTCGGTCAGCATGTGAGACAATGTTCGATCTCTTCCTCGATATAAAACGTCGGAAACAGACTCACCTCGCTTATCACCCGCAGGCTCTTCTCAACCATCTCCAGTATCAAGTACGGCTCGTGTGTACCGACTCCCAGCTCCTGCGACAACACCCACGGGCGTATGGTCAACTTAAGTGAGCCTTTTACACTCGATGGGAGCGTCAGCTAAAGCACTACAACCTGACCGCTTAGTGTGATCCGATGGGTGACAAACTCATTTCCCTTTGATCTGCGCCTGGTCTCAGAGTCACAATGTGTGGTCCCGCTTCGTGTGTATACTGTAAACAATGTATTACTCCCGCCGCCCTATACGAACACCCTCAACACCGGGTACTCGTTGTCATAAGCATGTGCAATATACAAAGACGAAACGGTTTCTCAGACGTCGTATGCCACTGCCGGGGGGATCGGGGCGCTCGGCCGGTTGAAAGTCCCTTATATATATACCACATAAGTGCAACGCGTATCGCGGTCATGAGCTTTTTCCAATGTGGGGTGACACTCGGATCGAGCCGAAGGGCCATACACCTCTCTGTCGTCGATCTCCCGCTCGTCTCCTGCTTCTGCCGGCTTTCCTTACATTGAGCCTAAATGGTTCTCGCCTCACAGTCCCACAGTGGTCGAGGCATATCGCCCGACCCCGACTCCAAGAACGAGGGGCATAGACACCGTCGTCGATTTATCGGCCCTATGCCGGAGAGCGTTCTGACCGCGGAGGTAACTGTCAACCGACAAGCCCAGAAGAAGCGCAGATGGTTCTCCTCCAGCTCTAGGGCCTCAGTTGTTTCTCAAGAGGACGAGGATCAGTGTCTCCGTGACGTCATCAAGGCTCATGCCTACGAGTTCTTTAAGGGTCACGGAGGAAAGGACGAAGATTGGGGAGAAGAGGAGGAGACGAGCGTCCGGGAGGAAATGCTCCAACGTTGGAGGCAAAGTGAATGGGGCAAGTTGCGGGGTGTGAAGGAGATTGGGGCGAGGAACCGTTGGGTTGGAACATCTTTCGATATCGGCGTCTTCCTCGGCGTGAACATCCTCGACAAAGCTCCGCTGGCCACTTCTCCGATGTCTAGCCCTCCAGTTTCTCCTACAAAGTCCACGCACGCCACCTCTACTAAATCCGGGAAACTGCCTTCTGCCGTGGAGACTTTCGTTACTGCGCAAACCCAGCACTCTCCGCACTCACCAACACGAAGGAACGGTCTTTCTTCAGGAAACCTGCCGGACCTGCAGACTCCGTCTTCTTATTTTGCACTTGCTACCCCCTCTGGCGGGCAGCCTGGGACCGCCCCAGAAGAATCCTTACAAGGCTCCTCTCATGTCATGGATCGTCTACAGGCTCCGGATCTGGCCTCCGTCTCGCAGTCGAACAATACCGCCGACCAGCCAGCTACGCCTTCACAACATAAAGGGAAGAAGAAACAAGTTCGTTACGAGGATAACACGTATGAAGACGAGCCCACGTCCCCTTCCAGCGTCCTCGCTCGGTCTGGTCAAGAGGTGATTGAAACTAGTGCGGGTGCAGTTGAAGCCGCACGTGTCGACACCACTACAGGGGAGGACGGTGTTTTAATGAGAGGTTAGTGTCTCTACGAACCCTTAATCCCCTCCTTTCAGTAACACTCCCCCAGATCGCATGCTTGTGCGTGTGTCTCACACGGACGCCGACAGCGTTGGCACAGCATTCGATGAAAATCAAAATCGGATTACTCAACATCTAGAGTATGAGGACTGGTCGGAGTTCATGGTCGTTTGGAGGAAGGAGCGGTTGGAGTTATACGAGGACTACGTAAGTTGATGTCACAATCTTATGAACCTCACAAACCCGCCCACTAAACCTCTAAACCTTTGTCCATTAGAGTCTCCCCGGCAAGGAGTGGGTCATAAAACACAAGCACCTTGCATTCGTCGTCCCTCTGGACAGTCCTAGAACGAAACTTTCTCTCTACTCTTTTGTAGACATGACATTCTGCTTCATCTGCCCGCCAACACCCGTCCTCAGTGTCTCCAAGGGTCGTTTACGGTTTCACTCCGCTAAATCTGGCCTCAACGTGTTCGTGTTCAAGGTTAAGATTCGTTCACGTGCACAAGACTGGATCTGGAAGTTGTGGTGCGTTATCTGCTCTCGCCTATGGGGTACTAGAAATGACTTGTTGCAAGGCGTCATATTGGTGGTCGCTTGCCCAAGTCCATCGAAATTCGATGTCCAACCTTGGACTCTCATTTGAAATTGGACCTTCCTGACCTCAATGCGCTGATATTATCGGACTACGGGCTCTTTGATCGTGATACGGCTGTCCAACTCTGTGAGAAATCGCTAAGAACCGTTCGCGAGTGGGAGTGGCTTGTTCAACGACGAATTAACGAGGGATTATCCCTGGAGTTGGCTTGGAGGATGGGCGCCAAGTTGGATTGGGTGTGGCAACTGTACGATCTACATGGACGACAGAGAGACTGGGCGGTATTGTATGGCCTTGCGTTGAATCAGGTCGGTTCGAGCCCGCCCACCCATATATTTTTCACCCGGATTGAACTTACGGGCGATACAGGGAGGGAAACTTCCACACCTGGAGGTTCGCCTCAAAGTCCACAACCCGAACAAACTACACTTGAAAGACGGAACTCGGTTGGATGAACCCCTCGGCATTGAAGGTTATCTCGATAAGATAAAGTCTGCGACCCAGACTAAGCAACCGGTGTACGTGGCCACTCACGACGGATATCTCTTCACAATGTCTCCCGGGCACGCATACCCGCCCCCACCACCTGGTTCATCCGCAGAAACTCTTTCACCCAAGGAGTTGAAAGAGGCCGAGGTTTGTCGTGGTGCAAAACAGATTCTGACCGCCCACGGGGTTATGGATCTACGTAACATCCTCGCTGTACGGAGAGCATTCCACCAAACCCCAAGACACGCGCATGACGATTCTAACAACGATGACAATGATGACGAAGTCGGTGTTTGGCAGGAGCTTGAACGGACGGAGAGCGATGACGAGGACAGAGGTGGAGAAGAGGGACTAGCAACGGCGCCAGATAGACCCCGAAAGCACATGCGCAGGTCCTTTGAGTTACTCATGGTCACTGGCCATGTTGTGAGGCTCGAGGTGAGCTGTTTCTTGATTAGCTGGGATAATTCTCACACAGATTAGGCCTATTCGTGCATTGTCGCTTTGGAATGGATTCACCGTCTCCGTGCGCTGATAACCTACTGGAAGAAAAGGCATCAGATGGACGCCGAACAAGAAATGGACCTGGCTCACCATGGTGCCGGACGCGCTCGAGTGACACCCCTCAAGCGCGTTCACGTCGTAGACCAAAACCTTCCCCCTGAGGACCCTCCGGACCCCGAATCCTCGCTTCCAGACCTCTCCTCGGTCTATAACTGGTGTCTTTACCAAAACTGTCGACCGATCCTCAAATGTGGGAAGCTTTTTGCAAGAAAGGGACTCAGAGGCCAATATGAGTACGCCTCTCCACTCAACTTCATTCGTCATGTTGATCTCTTCGATTTAACACTCCAACCAGGCACCTCCAACTGGTTCTGGTGAATGGTCACTTGGTCCAGTTTCGAATCCAGCCGACGATGTCGTTACAATATCACAAACGCAAAACCATCAATCTCGTTGATGCCTACGTTTGTTCTGGCTATTTTGCCGCTCAGACACTCCCTTCTGGTCAGTTCGAGCCTGAGAAACCCACGACAGCACGTCGATACGCGGATGGGTTAGAGACCGATGATCCTGAGGAGGATACATTATTTATGCTGTGGTACCACTCCCATCCTGTAGGAGCTGGCGATGAGTCGGGATCCGGTCCCGCAGCACAACTCCGGAAGGCAAATGGACCACCCCACGATGCCGTGATACCACAATTGTCCGCAAAACGGAAAGTCGCGTTATTTAGAACGAGGAGTAAGCTGGAGAGGGATGTGTGGTGTTGGGCGTTGAATACGGAAATAGAGAAGGTGGCATATTCCAACCCACAGAGGGAGATAAGGATGAGAGAGACAGGAGATATCGTTTATGATCCTTAGTATCGCAGACCACTGACAGTCACTTCGATCGGTAGTTTAAACCGTGCTTTCGGACATAATGCATGAGTGCCGGCGCCCGGTTTGCAAGCTCCCCCTACAACCCCAATGTCCGTTGTGAACTATAACCGTGAAAACGAAGATGGAGCAGTCAAATTTGGAAATGTACCACATACTGAATTCCTATAGGGCGGGTTCAGCGCCAAGGTTCGCCTACGGCCCTCTCGACCATTAATTTCTTCCTATATCCTTCTGCCTCCGGGCGAGTCATAGTCGCAGACCTATTCTCCGAGATCACTGCGAGGAATTATACGAACTCTACGGGAAGCTTCATTGCGAACGCGGAATTCGGTCTCGCCCTATGGATAGCTTCCTCGCTCACTCGCGCTGACGAGGCGCCGCATCTGTGGCGGACGGAACCCCCCTTCAATGTTGAATCAACCAGGAAGGGGACGAAGATATTTTGGTGACCGGGTTTAATGAAACCCCCAAGATTAAACGGCTAGACCTGATGTTGATACTCTTATAGACGGTCACAGAATTTGGGGGCGTCCATTTCTCTGGTGTGCATTGATCTCAGCTATCACGACACCAGGTTCCGGAACCTTTCGCGTGCGGTCCTTGACTCGCATGGATGTTTTCTCTATCGAAGACGCGCCCTCCGTTTCCGAGGTACGTTTGCGTTTCTTGAAAGAGCTTGCCATTAACCTGGTTGCATGTAGCATGATGCTTTGTCGACGGTACAGGCTTGCATCCATGAACAAGGCCGGACGTTCGTTCACGTCGATACCGTTTGCGGCGTGCATAATGTTTAATATGCGCCTGATGTTGAACATATCTCCAAGTATCTCAGCGTGCGTTATCTCGTAGTACGTGTTTGTTCCTTCGATACGCAGACAGTATCCCTTCATCGAGGGCTGCACAATAACAACTTCCGCGCTGTTTTCAAACTTGGTCTGCTCGTCAACAAGTTTTCGTAGCCACTTGATTGCGGACCACTCCCAGATTTTGCGGTATTGTTGATCTCGGAACCCGCCCTCCTGAATACATGACCGGTCTGTGTTCGTATCCACATGAAACATGTCAACGATTCGGAAATCTGGGTCGTCGAACCTGGTGGCGTCGATCTCCATTATCCCCAACCCCGGTTGGCCATGGTTGGTGACCTCAACAATCTCCCCAAAACCGGTGTCATACTGGTGGATTCCATATCTGCTGTCCACTCGGGACTCAACATCCAACCATCCGACATACCAATCCCACGCCTCAGCGCACTGCCCGTATGCCTTCCACATAGCGGGGGTAGCGTCGTCACCATGAGTGCATCTGGAAAAATCTTTCCGACTACTAGTAGGCGGAGCTACGTGAGTCTATGGGGTGACTAACCGAGCTATTCGATCAGGGGTCATAGCTATGGATGTAGGAGGAGTCCTACGGGTATAGCTGGGGGGTAGTTCCCACGTACTCCCCTGTACCTTCGGTTAGTGTTTCCATAGTTCTGTTATATATAATCAATAGGTACATAGCACACGGATAGCAGCGGGGTAGGCGATATCTTCCATGCGGCTTCTCAACAATGTTCAGACAGAAAGTCGCTCGTGCGAGTAGTGTGTTCAATGTTATCTAAACCATACTATATATGTTATATATGTAGTCTACCCTCTTCCACTGTGGCCTTCGCGTCATGTAGATGCAGAATCAAATGCGTAGGAATGTAATTGTTGCTGAAATCCATCACTTCTTTGACCGATCGTGTTTGAACCCAAATGCTCGGATTGACGCATGATATCTGCCCGTGGAAGAGCCCACGCTTGTGCGTCGACCTCTTCTTCGATTTTCACGATGGCTTCTGGGGGGAGGTTGATAGTGAGTTGAGAGCCAATGCCGTGTTCGGCTTGGAAGAGGAGATTGGCAGCTACGAATGCTGGGTTGGCGGTTTCGTCAGCGATAACCTAGGTGCACTTGTCAACGGAAAGGGTGACTGCAAGTAAGAAGTAACATACCAAAACTTCCGAAGGTCCGGCCGGCATATCGATAGGGACCAGAACATCCGTACCGTTCTGCACAAACATCTTCGTGGTGGTAACCCACTGGTTCCCAGGTCTGAAGATCTTGTCTACCTTGGGTACGCTTTCCATACCGTACGCCAGCGCTGCAATGGCTTGAGCGCCACCAGCCTTGAGAATCACAGAAGCCCCAATGAGGCGAGTGATGTACGCCGCTTCGGGAGAGAGGGTATCGTCCCGCCTTGGAGGTGTGGCGAATACGACTTCATGACATCCCGCGACCTGCACGGGGATACCAAGCATCAAAGCTGGCAAGACCACGGTTCCTGCTGGGGTGTGCAGGAACGGACCTAGGCAGCCAAGAATGCCGCAATATCGTCCCAGTAGAGGTTGGCACCTGGGAACTGTTCGCGCACGAGCTCCCAGACCCATGCGAAGACGGTAGAGTAAGTGATGTCCGACCCATCGGTACCCTTGTTAGTTCCGCCTGTGAGCAACGAAATAAACTCGCCCTTGGGGGAGACGATGGTGGACCCAGAATCGCCTCCCTTAGAGAAGGTACCGGTCTCGTTTTCATGAGGGAGAATCGGCAACTCGATAGACTCCAGATTTCCCGTAGGGAAGTACTTGCGGGCAAAGGACATAAATCTGCTAATCGTGCCCACAGTGGTGTTGGTAGTGAAGCCGCGCTTAATAGCACGACGAATGAGGTCGCCTTCGAGAGTCTTGTTGTCAGGGTTGCTGATCTGCTGGGCGGTGAGGATGTTTCGGAGAATAAGGAGGCCATCAACGGGGTATTTGAAGGTCGACTCGACATCGTCGCGTTCATACAACAACGCCTTGAGCTTCGTCGAGGTGTACTCGGGACCTAGATGGAAAGAAACAGACAGAGAGGTACAGTTCAGATGATCGCATTCCAATGAGATAGAATTAGTACGCACCAAGACTAAGCATGTTTCCGAGCAGATTGGAGAAGCTTTCCTTATACAACTGGACTACGCAAAGGTCGCGAGTATACTGGTGAGGAGCAACACCAACGCCGATTGGGGGAGCCCAGACGACGTGTCCGATGACGCGCCGCGTGATCTTGCTCCAGCACTTTTTAATACCCACAAAGAAGTCCTTGAGCGCGTTGATCTTGCCGCGGAGCCTGTCGTTCTCGGCCACGTGGGTGTTGAGGTCGATCTGCGACTGTGGGAGGCCGATTCCATTCTGCACGTTGGATGTGAGAGTCGTGATTTTCTTCTCGATAGCACCGACAGAGTCAATGAGCGTTCCGATTTCTACCTGGATGGAGGCCAGGTAGTTCGTGAAGGCAGGGTTGCTCATCAAGACTACCTGTATCTTCTGCGCAGAGGCTGAAGGGCCAGAATCAGAAAGCTCTTAAAATTGTCAAAGGGTAAAGGGATGGAAACGCACTATTGAAGCTGAACTCGTCGTTGCCTCCATCGGCAAGGAACAGGTTATGACGGACGGTGATGGCATAGAGTGTGTTGCCAACGTGGAAGTATGGACCCATAGTGCCTTGCATTGTCGTCTTGAGACCGGCGATGGGGAGACTGAGAGCAACAGAGACGGGGTCGATGAAATCTTTGCGATGGTCGACGATACCAACTGGAGCAAAGAGGGCTGGGCTAACCGAGGACTTGGGGACTGTCTCGCGGTACGCGATATCTATATCAGTGACATTGAGCCCGTTGAGGAAGGCACGGATGCCCTTGGTGGCGTCGAATGCAGTATCAGCGGTGAGAGTGTTAGGTGCTACGCCTACCCAGATGGTCGGGTTGCTGTAGTGACGGTCACCGTCCTCGACAGGCTTGATAGGTGGGATAGAGTCGTAGTCGAAGTCTTCTTCATCACCGCCGTCCTCTCCCTCGTCCTCGTCTCCCTCGACCTCCCCGTCCTTCTTCTTTTCGAGCCAGGTGAATCGAACAAAGTCGACACAGGTAGTCTTGATCTTCTTGTCGTCGAGCAGCTCGACAACCTTGAGCACAAAGGTTAGCCAAGATATTGTTGCATAACGCGAACAAAAGACACGCACTTTAGCCCGGACCCTTTCCCACAAGCCATCCTCTCCGAACTTATGATCGTCCGGAACAGCGACCAGGCGCATGAGTCGCTTATATTCCTCAGGGCCAGTTGGTTCTACGTAGACGTCTGAGGAATCCCTGTAGATGAGTTTGGGCCCGCGACCATTTTCACGGATACCGGCGTAGTATAGATGTGTTTCGATCCTGGAAGGCTCGTGAGGGGAGATCTCGACAGTCGTAGCACTAGATTTGCTCTTGCTGCTGGGCCAGAGGCTGTCGAACTCGTCGGAGGAATCGTTGTGTCCATCCGAGGATAAGGCGGCCTTGCGTGCCTTTTCGGTGCACTCTTGGTCGAATTCGGCAGTCTTCACATATTCCTCGAGGCCTCCGTCCTCGACGTGAACACGAGCGTGTTCCGCTTAGTGAAGAATACGAGTAGATTAGTACAGGTGAAGAGCAACGAAACGTGAGAAGAACAAACTCACGGTTAAGGCCGGGAGGGTTGGTTCCAGGTGGAGCAGACATAATTCGATGGATGAGATTTCAAAAGTAAGCAAACTAGTGTCCGCCGTGCGCATAAAATCCCTAAGGGACTTAAGACGACAATCGTTATCCCCACGACCGAGAGGGACCGGGGGTCTTATTGTTTGTCCGATCTGGGTAGGGGCACACCTAAGAGGGTGAAAAGGAAGGCGGGTGAGGGAGGCGGGCGCGGTGGTAGAACAAAGAAGGCGAAGGTGGCTGCGGTGCGTTAAGCGTAAATTTGGGCAGCTACAAGGGGGTTCTGTCGTGGGCCATGCCGCTTGCCGGCGCTACTGATTACTGTAGGTTGGATGTCTCTCGAGAGCCTCGTTTGAGATGGTTGTGGGTGTACATATATCGCTCATTCCGTGGGAAGGACTCGGCTGGCGGGGTTGCGACCAAAGTAACTTAAAATTTTAACTTGACTCATACAAAGTTAACTTTTCTAACTTAAGTTAACTTGTCGCCGACAAAGTTAACTTGGCAAGTTAACTTGGGCCTACCCGTACAAAGTTAACTTG
>Ga0307517_10001686_pt1 | contig 36501 bp, 38 predicted proteins | sample 23_EM_MG_FD_194515 | JGI IMG/M metagenome (GOLD analysis project Ga0307517, IMG submission 194515) | Populus trichocarpa ectomycorrhiza microbial communities from riparian zone in the Pacific Northwest, United States - 23_EM | ecosystem: Host-associated > Plants > Roots > Unclassified | place...
GTCTCAGTTCGATTTACTTCACCTACATCCGGATGCCGAAGTAATGAGCTGGAAGACCACATGGCCCACCAATAACCCGCTCAAGGGCGTCCACACCGACCTCCTCTGGATAGCCCCTCTGTTCATCATGGCGATGGGGAAATACGGCTGCACGGCCACCGTCAACCATGGCACGGACGGCAAGCATAGCGTCCATAGCGCCCACGGGAAGGGCCAGGCGCTGGATATCAACCACAAGGACATCTACTACTCGTGGGGAAATGGCTCAAAAGATTGGTGGATGGCCACCGCCTCCCTGGCGGCCGGCCTGGCGAAGCTGGCCAACATGCTCTCCCGCCTCGTGAATTCAGAGACCGAGTATTACATGGTGCTGGAGCCGTCCCACTTCCACTTGGAAATCACCTTGCACGGCGAGGCCCCGAATATCAAGGGCTGGGAGCGGGGCAAGTATTACTACACCCATCCGGATGTCCGGAAGATATTGGAGGCAGCGTGAGCGGAGAAGAGGAAGAAGAAGATGGCTGGGCATATATCGATGCCATTGGCGAACGTCGGGCTGCCCTGGAGGCAGCGGCAAAACGTGCGGAGCCTTTGGTGATGACCATCATCCCGGGAGAGAGCACCGCCCAGGATACGGTGAACCTCCTCGCAGCCCTTACGGACCTATACCACCACTTCGGCGGGAGAGGGCTCAAGTTTGTTGTCACGCCGGTCGATGCCCCGGCCGACCAGGCCACCGCACAGAAGTCACCCAGGGAATGCTGGCTCATATTCCGGCCCGCCAATACCACCCTATTCGCCTACAGCCCCGAAGAGGCTGAAGCCAAGCGCAGGGCGTGGAATTGCCACCCCGACACCGAGATAGTTCGTTTCCGGGAGGTCCTCCCCGAAGAAAAACCCGATGACCGGGAGAAAAAGGAGAAGCAATGAATACGAATTTGCTAAGCAGCGCCGTCCAAGAAATTGAGGGGCTCCGCCACCAAAATGAGATTCTATCCGCCAAAGTGGACGTGATAGAGGTTATGGCAAAAGCCATGGGCATGCGCAATGGGCAGCACGGCATGTCAGTGGACGTGGTCTGGGAATTGAGGCGGGAGATAGCCAGAGCCGAAGCTCCCGCGGGTCAAGATGCCGCGGGAGACAACGGGGCGCCTACCGCATAGGAATCTCGTACCGCCGTCCGTCCGGCTGGAGCTGGTCGAACGGCGGAACCTCCCACTTCCCCAGCTTGTCCACCAGGGGCAGCTCCCGCCTAAGTAACTTCCCCGCCGGCTTCGCATAGTCCGGGTCGTCCTTCTGGCTCTCGGCCCCGAAGTCCACCACGGCCTTGTAGATGCCCGACAGGGTGGGCCCGGCCAGGTCGGCCACGCCCCGGTACTTGATGGTGTCGGCCAGGTCGCCCCAGAGCCCCAGGCCGTGGACGCCGTTGATGAAGTCGATCATGGCCCAGGCCTCCTGCCCGGCCGTCTTCTTCTCCTTGTCGTCATCCTTGGCCCCGAAGATCATCGACCCCAGCATCTGCCCCACGTAGGCGGACATGCCCACCCCGGCCGCCCAGCGGAGGAGCGGGCCGAAATGCCCATGCCGCGCCGGCTTCCATACCCGGTGGTAAAGGGTCCGGGTCTGGTCGTAGGCGATGCGGCGGAACTGGCCGATGACGGTCCCTTCCGGGGTGTTCGCCCACCGGGGGAGCCGCAAGGGCCGGGTGGACCCGCCGATATCCTCGGCCATGGCCGCCCCGAACAGCTCCTTGGATGCCTGGGACAGATCACCGGCCTCCAGGTCCTTCCGGAACCGCTCGGCCCCCAGCACCCCTTCCAGCTCCGCGGCTGGTTCCTGGGCGCTCCCGAAGGCCTTCCTGATGGCTCCGCGCTCGCCCCCCTCCAGGGCGGCCCGGAACAGCCTTTCGGCCCGGTACACGCCTGCGTGGAAGGCGAAGGAGCGCACGTAGCGCTCGGTGATGGAGAAGGGATGGTAATGGGCCGCCGCCAGCTTCCCGAAGAAGGTCTTTTCCGTGCCCTTGGCGGCCTCGAAGGTATCCCGGATGACCCGCTCGGAGATTGCCCCGGCCAGCCGGGCGGCCTCGTGGGATCCCAGAGCCCGGACCATGCCCTGAATCGTCGCCCGGCCGCCGGCCAGTGGCAGGGCCACCGGCAAGGCGCCCAGGACGTTCCGGGCAGGGGATAGGATGGAGCTGAACAGCTTGGTCCAGAGCTGGACCGTGTTCACCGTCCGGGCCGCCTTCTGGGCGAACGCCTGGTCCTTGATACCCAGAACGGACTCAAAGCGGTGGCCGTAGAGCTCCGTGTCGAAGAAGTCTTCGACCTGCTCCCGTTCCTTGCTCACATCGCCGTCGATGATGGGGAAGTTGCTGTCCAGGAAGTCCCGGATGGCGGCGAGCTGGGGACCGAAGACCTTGCGGTAGGCAATGTTCTTCCAGGTCCGCTCCAGGTAATCAGGCAGCACCACGGACGGGTCGCTGATGTACATGTCCGGCGAGAGCTGGGGCATCTTCCTTTGCTTCATATAGCCGTTGTGCATTTCGCCGTACTTGGTTTTGGCCCGCTTGTAGGCGTCAACGAGCTTGGCGTCCGATTGCGGATACCGGCGCCGGATGGCCTGGATCAGCTCCCGGTTGCGATCCGCGGCCCTCTTCCGGCGCATCGTGTCCGTGTTGTCGAACATGTTCACCAGGATGCCCAGGGCGTCCTCCTCGGAATAGCCCTGCTGCTTGAGGTTGTCCACCTCGCGGGAAAGCAAGGCCGGGTCCTCCTTCATCTGCTGGACGCGGTCCCAATCGTATTGGCGGGGGAAATACTTCTCGTTCTCCACCACGTCATAGCCCACCTCCTGCAGGCGCGGGGTGATGGAGGCCGCCATCCGGCGCCAGAGGGACGCCGCCCGCTCCACGGCCGGGTCCACCGGCATGTCAGGGTTCTCCACCTTGCCCTTCACCTGCAGGCGCTGGTCCTCGGTGAGCGGCTCCAGCACCTGCTTGAGCGTGGCGCTGGAGCGGGCCAGATTGATCTGGGCCAGGCGGTGGGCCTGCCCGAACAGCGGTTGCAGGCCGGTATAGCCCGGCAGCTCGCCCAGGCGGCCCTCTATGGACCAGGTGAGGCGCTTGACATGGTCAATGCGGTTGATACGCTTGAACGCCCACGCGGCCGCCAGCCCGGCCCCGCCGGCCGCCAGGCCGCTGGGTCCGAAAAAAGCGGCCAGGGCCGTCCCGCCCAGGCCGAAGCCCAGTACCTTGGGGCTGACCCCGCCGGCCTGGCCTTTCAGCTTGTTCTCCAGGAAGGCGGACACCTTCTCCTCGGCCGCCTGTAGGTCTCCCAGCTTGCCGTCCAAGGCCTTGGTGGCCACCATGTCCGCCAGGAGCGGATACCGGGCGGCCAAGTCGGGCATGGTCCGCCCCAGCATGGCCCGGTAATTTTCGTCCCCGCCCATGGCCTTCCACTTATTCGACTTGGCGACCGGCACCATGGCCTTGGCACGCTCGTTCGCGGCCAGGCGCAGGGCCACGTCCTCGAACGGCTTCAGCTTCTCCTCGGCCTGGGCAATCATCTTGGGCCCCGCCTCGGCGGCCGGCCGGTTGTTGTCCATGACCTTCTGCCAGTAGGCGCCGCCCTCGTAGGGCTTGCCCTCGGCCGCGGCCTTGGTCTGTCCCTCCTGGATTCGCTTCTCCGCGTCCTCCACCTTGCGCAGGGCCTCGGCATGGGCGTTCCGCTGGACCTCCACGGCTCGGGTGAGGCGCTCCATTTCCTTCTTTGCCCCGACCAAGTCGGAGGCATCCATATCCACCTGGGCGCCCAGGCGGTAGCCGGCCACGTATTCCGGGTTCACCTTGGCGCTCTCGGCCATCTCCTTGTAGCTGAACCCGGTCTTGTCCAGGTTGTTCAGGGAGTTGTCCATGTAGTCCTCGGTGCCCATGTACAGGCCCTGCTGCCACTTCTCCTTCTGGTCCAGCACGGCATAGCCCTTGGCGTCCAGGGAGCCCTTGGCGACGTAGTTATAGATGGAGATGGGGAAATCATCCTCTTCGGTCCGGGGCCGCCACATGCGGCCGTTGGCCTGCTCCAGCTCCTTGGGCGTCCACGGCACGTCCAGGTGGTGGACCGCGTCCCCGCGGCTCTGCAGGTTCATCCCCTCCCCGATGGAGGGCTTGTTCCCGATGATCAGGGACAGGAGACCGTCCGCGACCATACCCTCTACTCGGGTCTTGTCCGCCGGCGAGCCGTTCCGGTTGGCGTTCACGACGATGACCCGGTGCGCCGGGATGCCCAGCTTGTCCACGGCATACCGCTCGATGGAGTCGTGCAGGTTCTCCCGGACATGCTCCATTTTGATGACCACGTCCCCGTCCTCGGTGAACTCGGGGCGATAGCGGTCGATGGTATTCTCGGTGGGCCTGGCCGGGCGACCGGCCTTGTCGAAGAATTGCTTGGGCCAGGTGCTGTAGTCCGCCCTGGCGCTGTCCATCAGCGAAGTCATGCGAATGCGCTGCGTATCGTCCAGGTCTCCCAGCCAATCGGGTAGGACGCGGGCGCCGTCGTCGCTCACGCCCAAGTCCCCGAAGCCCTTGGGCCAGGGCAGCGGGCGGCCGTCGTCGGTCTCCAGGGCCTTGAAGTCCCGGATGCGGAAGAAGTCCAGGAACACGATCTGCAGGCGGTCCGGGTTCTTCTTGTAGTGGTCCTCCACCTTCCCCAAGGCCTCCTTCAACTTGGGGCTCCGGTCCAGGAAATTGGGCTTGGAGTCCAGAAGGGAGGGGTCCAGGAAGGCCGGGTCCACGGACACCAACTTGGCCTGGGTGGTAAGGCTGGCCATGTTCACGCCCAGCTTCATCTGGGTCTCGCGGGGCATTTCGGACAGGACCAGGATGCGGGCCATGGAGTTGAGCTGGTCGTCGTTCATGTCCACGTTCAGCGGCCGGGCCATGACCTCGGGCTTCTTCACGTCCGGGTTGTCCTTGCGGAAGTCCATCCAGGTATTCAGGATGGAGCGCAAGGCCTTGAGATTCTTCCAGCCGATGATCCCTTCGCGCTGCTTGCCGGCGACGGTGGTGCTGGAGCTGGTGGCATCCAGGCCCGGGGCTTCGATGGGTCCGATATCCACGAAATCGCGGATGAAGTCGTCCACCGTGTTGATGCTGCGGTTGGTCCATTCCTCCGGGGCCACCAGCTTGATAATCTTGTAAATCTCAAGCGGGCTATTGGGCGTCGGGGTGGCCGTGAGCGGCACCACGCCCCCGCGGCCGCGCTTCTCGTGCATATAGCGGGTCTTGTAAACCATGTCGTTGCCGATATGGCTATCCGACCGCTGGTTCAGGAAAGAGCGGTCCGCATATTCGTGCATCTGCTCGTAGCTGTTCTTGACCGTATGCCCTTCGTCCAGGAACATGAAGTCGGCGCCCAAATCCTCGAAGGTGATCACGCCCTCCGGGTCCTTCATGGCCGTCTGCATGGCCAGGAGCTTGGCCTTCATCTTCTCCAGCTTCTCCTGGATGCGCTTCTTCATCCCGTCCGTCAGCCGCTTGTCGGCCCGCTTCGCGGATTCCAGCTCCACCATGTAGTCGTCGAACCGTTCGATATCCTCCCGCATATAGCCTTCGCTCTTTGCGAGGGGGATGGTTTTGAACGTGTCATAGGACATCAGGATGGCGTCATAGTGGTTGTTGGCCGCGTCCACCAGGTCCAGGCGGCGCTGCTGCCCCTCGGAGGCGATGACCTTCACCTGCACGCCTGGCATGACCTGGGTGATATTCGATTCCCACATGCCGCGGTTCTTCGCCGGGACCACGTAGATGGGCTTCTGGATCATGCCCTGGTTGACCAGCTCCTGGTGCGTGAAGATGGCCCCCAGGGTCTTGCCGTGCCCGACGCCGTGCGCGACGATGGCTCCGGACAACCGGAGGACCCGGCGGACCACGGCCATCTGGGAGGCATAGGGCTTGATAGGCCGGCCGTCGAGATTGGGGGAGAGGCCCGCGATATACAGCGGCGACTCTTCCTCCTTCACCTCGGCCTGGGAGGCATAGTCCTTGTTGAACTTCTCGGCCGCGTCGTCGGCATGCCGGCGGCCGGCGCCGCGCGCCCAGCCCTCGAACCGCTTGCCCCACTCGTCGCGGACCCGCTTGGAGAGGGCGTAGTCCGGGACCATGATGGGGTCGCCGTTCCCGTCCGCCGCGCCGCCCGGGTCCGGCACCTTGATAGGCCGCTGGTTCAGCACGTATTCCACGAAGCTGAACAGCTCCGGCTCGTTCCGGGGGTTCACATCCTGCACTTCATCCCCGCGCAGCACGCGGAACCGCTCGGAGTAGCCGAACCGGGCCCGGGCGATGCGCAGGCCGCCGCCAAGGATACCCTGGCCGCGCGCGAAATCGGTGAGGGCATCGGAGCTCCACCAGGTGGAGACCGGGGCGGTACCTACGGTCGCGGCCGTTTTCTGCTCGGGCAGGGCCTTCTCCAGCTTCTGAGCCTGCTTCTTGAGCCCCATCTTCTTCGAGAAGGCGATCTTGTCGCGGAGGTTTCCCTGCACGTATTCGGCATCGTGGATGAATTCCTCCCCGTCCCAGTTGAGCTGGGGGTGGGCGAGCATCTGGGTCTGAAACTCCTCTGGCGTGCCGGCCCATTCCTCCCGGGCCTGGGCATCGCGGAACACGCCGAACTTCTCCAGAAGGTATTTGACCACGCCGTCCGCCGTGCCCATGTCGCCCTTGGCCACCTGGGGCGGCTGCTTCAGCTTGGGCGCCTCGGTCAGGGTCCGGTTGAAGCCGGTCAGCTTCTTATCGTACAGGCCGCGCAGGAGGGTATAGCGCTTGTCCTGGCCGGCGAAGGCCTCCAGGGCCCCGTCCCCGAACTTGAGGGTGGTGACGTGGCTCTGAGCCCCTTCACGGCCGCCAACGGTCTTGCGGGACACGGTGACGCCCGGGAACAGGGGGTTCTTCGCCTTGTCGGTGGGCTGCCGGGGATAGCGGGGCATGCCCTTCCACCCCTCCAGGAGGCCCTTGATATGCTCCTGCAGGAAGCCTACTTCGGCTCCCTTGCCCATCAGCCCCTTGAGCTGGGCCGCCGCCTCCATCAGCTCCACAAGGGCCGCGAAGCGGGCGTCGGGCACGTCCCATTCCTTGCCCTTCGGGTTCTTCTCGGGCCGGAAGACGCGCAGCTCCCCGTCCCGTCCCTTGCGGTATATCTTGCCGTCCTTGATCTCCAACCCGAAGGTGGGCGTCTCGGCCTTGGCCCGGCCCACGCTCTCCCCGAAGCCGGACAGGTTCGGGTCCGAGTCCGCCCCGGGCGCCGGCACGTACTTGCCCCGGATTTGCTCCAGGGCCTGGTGCAGCACGCGGTTTAGCCCCTTCTCGAAGTCCTCGCCGGCCTCCAGGCGAATCTTCACACCGGTCTGGGTCATGCCGCGGTTGTTGCCATAGACGAATTCGCCCAGGACGCCGTCCGGGTGCTTCTCGTACCAGGCCGAGCGGTTGGCATCGCCCTCGCCGCGGGACTCGGTCTTGATCTTCTGGGTGATGGTCTCGACCCATTCCGGCTGCAGGCGGTCCTCGGCCGGCACGGAGGCGATTTCCCCCTTGGTGCGACGGCGCACGAGGATCATGTCCACCGTGCCCTTATAGCCGGTGTTCTTGTCGAAGGTTCCCTCGGGCAGCCGGAAGGCCCCCAGGATTTCCGCCTTCTGGTTGAACTGCTTGCGGAACTCGGCGCCGGTTTTGGCGTCCATGGTGCCCGTGGAGGTGATGAACACGCCCAGGCCGTTGTCATGGAGCTGGTCCAGCGACTTCATCATCACGTAGTTGTGGAGGCTCTTGATGTTCGCGTACTTGGAATCGGTCTCCAGGGGCCCATAGGCGCCGCGGCTCTGCAGGAACGGCACGTTGGTGATGGCGATGTCCACCTTCGGACCGAAGTAACTCTCGACGGGACCTTCACGGTTGACGATGTTCTGCGGGTACAGGAGCCGCATCACCCGCGCGGAAGTCGGGTCCACCTCATTGGCGTGGAAATCGACGTTGTCCGGCTTGAAGCCGATGAAGTTGCCGATGCCGGCCGTGGGTTCCCAGGCCGTGCGCCGCTTGTCCATGGGGAATCCGCTGGCGGCCAGGGCGTCCCAGGCGAAGCGGACCACGGGGTAGCTGGTGTAGTGCTGGTTCAGGATGCCGGCCGCGGCTTCCTCGTCGGCTTTGACCCCAAGGCCGCCCTGCCCGGTATAGTGGCGCAGGACCTCGCGGTCCTCTTCCGTGAGGCTGGTGGGGTCGGCATCCACCCGCTGCAGGATTTCCTTGCCCTTCTGGTTCAGCTCGACGCGCTGGCCACGGGTGAGGACGATGGGCGCCTTCTTGCGCAGGTCGATGTTGTTGAAGACGGAGCTGCGGACGGGCCGGAACTCGGCGTCCTGGGCCTTCTCGGTATCCTGCTCTCGCTTGGCTGCCGCCTCGTGGGCGGGGAGGTCCTCGTCGGGGTCGGCTTCTACCGGCCGCGGCTTTCCCGGCTCTCGGGGTAGGACAGGCTGATCATTTCCTTCAGGTCCACGATCAGGTTGGTTATTTCCATGCTGTCCTTCGGCTTGCCCGGAAGACGCTCGCTCGCCTGCGTCTCGGCCAAGGCCAGGATCGCGTCGTTCCGCTCCTCCTCCGTCTCCGGGATTGGGTGCTTGCTGCTGGCCATTGGTCTGCCCTCCTTCTCCTTCAATATAACCCTCCGGGGCGGCCGGCGCCGGCTCTGCGGCAGGCTTGGCCGCACCCTCGGCCGGCGGCTTGATGCGCTCCCGGACCTTCTGGATTTTCTTCGCTTCGTCCACATGGAAGTCCTCGAAGGCCTTCACCTTGCTGGCCATGTCGGCGTGGCCGTCCCCGAAGAGCCGGTCCCAGGTGGGGAAGGGCGTCTCCTTGGTGGGGTCCACCAGCACGTCCATGTCCTTCTGAATCGCTTCCTTGGCCTTGGCGCGGTCGGCAGCCTGGGTCTGATCCTCGGCATCCACCTCCGCGGCGGACTCATCCAAGGCCTTTGTGAGGGCCTGCTGGGCCTCCTTCTGCATCTTCTCCGTGGCCTGCTTGAGCTTCTTGACGTCCTGCTCAATGGCCTGGGCCTTCTTCTTCCGGGCCTCCTCCGCGGCTTTCTCCTGGGCCGTGACGTGAGACGGGTCCTTCATCTTGGCGATGACATCATTCCGGGATACGCCCGGGGGGAGCTGCTCATAGACCGAGACCGGCGCGCCGCCCACGATGGTGGCGGTAGGCGGATTGGGCACGACCGAGACCGGCGCCACGTCTCCCGGGGCCGGGAGCTTCGGTTGGGGATTCGGCATGTTCATGGTGGGACCGGAGGCCCCTCCGTCGCCCATGGGGATGACATCCGGGGTTTCCGGGAACCGGGGGCCAGGCCCATAGATGACGCTGCCGTCCGGCGCCGGGAGCTTGTCCCCGCCGAAAGGTATCTGGGCCGGGGCGCTGTATTGGTCCCCGAAGATGACGCTGGGGCCGTCCTGCGGCTCCGCAAAGGCGCGCTCCGGGGGCGGCAAGGCGCGGGTGCCGACCTCGGCCTTGGTGGCCTGGGCCTCCTCCCGGACCTGCTGCAGCGCTTCAATCTGCTTGGATTTCGGCAGGTAGTGCCAGCCGGCATGCAGGGGGGCCATCAGGGCGCCGAAAGCCCCTTCCTCCACGCCCTCGACTACGAAGGTGTTCCAGGCATCCTGGTCCTCGCCCATGGCATAGTTCATCAGCACGCCCTGCAGGCCACCGCCGACCGCCTCGGTCCCGATACCGGCGGTGAGCTTGGTGGCCAGGTTGGCCTTCTCCAGCTTCGCCTGGGCCCTGGAAAGCACCTTCCCGGCCTTCTGCGCCACGGAGGTGGCCCGCGCCACGTTCTGGTACTTGGAGGCTATCTGGGCCAGCACCGGGGCCAGGCGGCTGGCCATGGCCGGCGCCAGGGTTCCCCCGGAGGAAACGGTCGCGACCAAGGCCGCCCCGGTCAACGGGTCTCGAGCGGATTCGCGCATCAGGTCCTTGGCCACCCCGGCCGGGTCCTGGCGGAAGGCCTCCTTGGTGGACTCCCAATGCTCGTTCAGGGATTCGAGGGTGCCCTTGTCGCCTTCGGTCTTTTCCGGGCCGTAGGTGGGCACCTGGGACATGGAGACGTCCAGATCCTTGCCGCTGCCGGTGAAGTGCTTCTTCGCCGCCTCGAAGGCTCCCACGGCCCCGCGCGGGACCAGGGAGAGGACGTCCGCGGACACCGCCAGGGCAGTCCGGGGGATGCTGCCCGCCTTGTCGCTCTGCAGGAGCCGGGAAGTGAATGGGGCGGCCGTCTTGGCCATGTACTCCCCGAAGCCGGCCTCGTCCAGCTCCTTGCGGGCCTTGGTGTCCTCGTTGGCCTGGTCGGCCTCCTTCATCGCGCGGACCTTCTTACTCTCCCGGTCGAAGGTGGCGTCCAGGTCCGGGTCCATGCCCTGGTCCCGGAGGAAGTTTGCCGCGTCGAAGTCGAATTCCTTCCCCTCCTGGTCCTTCACGCGATAGGAAACGTTGCCCTTGTTGGCGAAGTAGTTGAGGGCCGACTTGGGCGAGCTGTCCACAACTGACAGGCCTTGCTCTCCCAGGTAGGCATCCAGGTCGAAGTCCTGGTCGGAATTCTTGAGGACAATCTTCGGCATATTATTTCTTCCTCGGGGTGAGGTACTTGGAAAGGGCGGTGGGGGCGGCTGCGGGCGGGGTCACGCGCGCACCGCTCTTGGAGGCGAGGGCCTCATCGATGGCCTGGATATCGTTCTCCAGGGCCTTAACGGCCTCGGTGAACCGCTGATTGTCGAAGGAGATTTCCGGCTTCGCCTCGGCATCCGGGACCCCGGGCAGCATACCCGCCAGCTCTCGCAGGGGGCTGGGATCCTTATGGACGCTCTTGAAGAAGTTCGGGTAGGCCGCGGACAGCATTTCCGGGCTTTCCTTGCCGCCGGCCACGCGTGTCTGGAATCCCCGGACGTCCGCAAGCTGCTTCTGCAGGGAATCCCGCTGGGTGCGCAGGGCCTGAACGTTCTGGGTGCGATAGGTCCGGTCCCGATCCCCTTTCTCCTGTCCGGCCTTCCAGGTATCGAAGTTGAGATTGGCCACTTGGCGAACGTTGGTGGAGTAGCGGTCCTCCTGCTTCTCGAAGGCGTCCCGGTCTTGATCCTTATCCTTGCGCTCCCCTTCGGCCAGCTTGCCGATGTTGGCGATGTAGCCCTTCAAGAGCTCAAACTGCTCCGGGTTCTTCACCTTGGATAGCAGGTACCGCTCCTGGTCCCCATAGGTGACCTTCTTCGGCAGGGTCTTCATCTTGGGCCGCTCCTTGACCAGGTCGGTCAGGAGGGAGTTGTCCCAGGGTGACGGGTCCGGAGCGTCGGCATCGGCGGGGCGCTCGGCCTCCCCGAAGGCGGTCAGGAACTTGGCGGTATCCTCGTTGCTCGAAGGCATGCGGCGGCCGTCCGCAAGGTACTGCGGCAAATCCGGGTCCTTGGTGATGCCGTAGTAGCCGCGGCGCATCATGCCGGGGTCCCACTTGTACTTCTTCCCCAGCTCATGCACGAAGTTCTCGGAGGCCTGGCGCTGCAGCTCCGGGTCCGCCTTGAAGCGGGCAATGTCCGCCGGGTTGGAAGGGTCCAGGCCGACCCGCTGGGCATGCAGCTCCGGAACCACGCCCAGGGCGCCGTGGGCTTGGTGCCCATTCTTCGCCATCGGATGCGGCGAGTTAGTGTCGCCTCCCCGCGGAGACTCAATATTTTGCAAGGTCGCCATGAATCGGTTCACGAAAGCGTTCTTGACGTGCCTTGGATTCTTCGCCTCGGCCAATGCGCCGATGGCTCCGCCCTCCGGCATGGCCGGATCTGGGAGGGACTTGGGCATCTTTTCGCTCAAGAGGGCAATGGCCGCCTTCTGGTCCTGGGGAGAGGTACGGCTTAGCACCTCGCGGCCCTGCTCCGGAGTCATCCCGCCGGCAAGCTCCTCCAGGGGCGACCCATAGGTGGGCATCCCTTTTAGGATGTCGCTAGCCCCGGCCCGGGTGTTCTGCCCCGTCACATCCTGGTTGTATTGACGCAGGATCATGGGCGTCGATTGCCCCAGGGATGCCAGGGCATTGGCCCAAGCTAATCCGGCAGAATTCTTCATTGTCCTCTCCTATCGTGCCAGGTAACCGAGAACATCGAGATTGCTAGACTGGGACATTCCACGCCTAAGCCCGGCCAGGCCGCTTAGAAGTCCCACGGAATTGACGGGCTTCTGATTCAGCTCTGCCCGCCGGTTCGCGGCCATGGAATCGGCGTAGCGGGATTTGTCCGTAGCCTTCGCATCCTCCTGGTCCTGTAGACTCTGGAGCCATTGCCGCTCCCGGAACTTGCGGTCCTTTTCGGCCGCTTCGGCGCCGTAATAGCCGGCCGCGCCAGCGCCACCCGCCTGGGCCAGAGCCGAGAGCGCGGAGATGGCGGCAAGCGTTCCGGCGGAAATAGGTTCTGCCATAATTTCTCCTTACCAATTGGGGTTGTTGTCTTTTTTCGGCGGGGCATCATGGACCTGCCCGTTGTAAATGAACTTGTGCGCGCCGCTGGAATCGACGACTTCCACATAAGTTGTAGCATCGCGCTTGTCCGGCAAAATGCCGCGACTGTCCCATGAGGTCGTAATATTGTCGCTCTTGACGTACTTGTACTGCTTTCCGTCGATGCTGATGACCTTTCCACCGTAGGTCTGGGTCGCCTCCGCTCCGGCGGGTATGGTGGTGAGCGTGAACCGCTTCACGTCCTGGGAAGCCTCCAAGGCCTTGAAGTCGGCTTCTTCGAGGAACTTGTCGGCCGCGAGGTTGCTCATCCGACCGACCCGCTCCTGCAGGACGGTTGCATCGTCCGCTTTCTTCTGCGCATCGGCATCTGCCTTCGTGCCGGCCGCCACCTGACCAGGGATGGCCCCGATGATCGTGTTCATCACATCGGTCAGTTTGTCGTCTTGGCCCTGCTTCTTCGCCACGAAGGTTTTGATTTGCTCCTTCTCCTCGGGCGTGAAGGAACCAACCGCCCCTGTATTGCCAGCCAGGAGGTAGTCCGTGAGCTTGCCCGCCAGGACGGGGTTGTCCATGGCCATGCGTTCGAGCTGGTTGCGGTAGTTGCCTGCCTCATTGGCCCCGAAGGTCTTCTCGAATTCCCCCGCGCGCTGATTCATGGTCGCGCTGAACTCGTTCTTGCGGGCGTCCATGGTCTGGCCGAACTGGCCGGCCTGTACGGCCTTGTCGATAAGCGCCTGCTTTTCGTTGGAGACGAGCTGGGTGTTCTGCAGCTCCGTGTTCGCCAGCTCGGAGAGGATATCCCCGCGGACTCCCTGAGCCATCTGGTTGGCCGTGCCCTGGCCCAAGGCCCCGCCCTTGACCGCCTGGGCGCCTGCAGCGGCCTCGGCGCGCTTGGCGTAGGTGGCCAGAGCCTCCCGGTTCTGCAGGATGGCGGCCTGGGTGCCGGGGAGCGGCTTGTCCTGCAGGCCATCGGCGATCTGTCCCAGGGCGTTGTCATACAGGGCATCCGGACCAGATTGCGGCGGAGGCGTGAAGGTGGTCGTGGCCGCCGGGGCAGGCATGGCGTTCGGGCGCACCATGGGGGTGGCGGCCGGCGCCTCATTGGAAACGCCCTGCGCCGGTCCCGGAGCCTTCACCAAGGTATTGGCGACCAGGGGCGCCTCGGCATCCTTCACGCGGGTCCAGGGCGTGTTCGCCTGGGCGCCTGTTCCGGCCAGCTCCCCGAGGGCGCTCTGCGTCGGCGACCCGTTGGGAATAGGTGCCGTCCCCGGAATCTTCCCCGTATTGCCCGGGTTGTGCCAATCCACCGTGGCCGGCTTTTTTGCGCCCACCTGCTGGGTGCGCTTGATAAACCTGTCGTAGCCTGCGTTTCCGCCGAGCACTCCCATTAGCCCTTCTCCTTCAGACGGCGCTCCGTCTTTTTCTGATTCAACTCCTGGTCGCTGAGAATAGTTTTCACGTACTTAATGAGCTTCCCCAAGTCGATAAGAACTTGTTCGGTTAGAAGCGTGCCAAGGGATTCGCAGCCAGCCTCCAGGGCAGCCAGGCGCGCTTCTACCTCGGTCAAATCGCAAGAGCCTCCACCCCCGGAGGATTCTCCTTCTGCCTCCACATCATGCTGAGAAATGACCAGAGCTTGGGAGGCGGCGGAAGCGATGGCTGCCCCGATGACTACCAAGGTGTTCTGCACTATGGTCAAGGTCTGGGAGCCAATGGACGGAGATGCGCCCGCCGAGGCCGCCACGTTATGCTGCGTGACTGTCAAGGTCAGGGAATCGGCGGCCGTGGAGACTTGAACCGTAGGGGCATTCTGGCTAATCGTCATGGTTTGGGAATCCACGGCGGCAGCCCCGGCGCCCGTAGCTATGGTGTCGTGCTGCGTAATAGTGAGGGTTTGGGAGCCGGCTGGGGCGAGGATGGCCACCGATGCCGCGGCGTCCTCCGCGGTGATGATCAGGGTTTGGGAGTCCACCGATGCCACGGCGCCGGCGGCGACGGCGGGCGCCTGCTGCGTGATGGTGAGGGTCAGGGAATCCACGGAGGGGGCGGCGCCGGCCGAGGCCACTACGTCGTGCTGGGTGATCGTCAAGGTCTGCAGACCGGCGGTGGCCACCCCGAGGACCTGCCCGGTCGCGCCCTGGGCGGTGATAGTCAGGGTCAGGGAGTCGATGGCCGGCGCTGCTCCGGCCGCGGCCGTGACATTGTGCTGGGTGATCGTCAGGGACTGGGAGCCCGCCACGGCTTCGCCGGAGACGCCCGCCACTACGTCGTGCTGGGTGATCGTCAAGGTCTGCAGACCGGCGGTGGCCACGGCCGCGGCCGTCACGGTGGGGCTTTGCTGGGCGATGGTCAGGGTCTGGGAACCGGCGCCGCCGGTTCCCCCGCCGGTGGCTACGGCATTGTGCTGGGTGATGGTCAGGGTCTGGAGGTCCGCCGTGGCGTTTCCTGCGGAGCCACCCTCCACGATGGAGAAGTGGGAAATCCAGGACTTATCCCCGCCCGCACGGCCGTTGGCCACGTAGAGAGGGCCCGAGGCCAGGGTGATGGAGGCAGCTACATTGTCGGTTTCCCAAGCGGCCGAGGTCCGCAAGGTATTCGTCGCGTCGTAGTGGTTGTTGGAGGCATGGCCGTTGTTATCGTCCACCACGACGCCCAGAGAGGAACTGTCGTCGAAGATTTCAATCCGGTCGTCCGGGGTCGCGTAGTTCCGGGAGCCGGTGGCGCATCGGAAGAGGTAGGACCCCGGGCTCCGGTTCACGCGATAGATGGTGATACCGCCGTTGTTGGTCGGGCGGTGGATGCCAGCCAGCTTCTGGTTGCCGGTTGCGTTGATATCGAATGCCGTAGAGGTCGGATTGGTAGAAATGCCGGCCGTGGCGCCGTTCTGCGCGAAGATGGCCGCGTCCGGATACGTCGTCGAAGGATCGGAAGGGCCCGGGCAAAGCACAAACGCATCGCCGGTCCCATCGGTGGCGCCGACTAGACTATTCCGACAATTAAATCCGACGTAGGCCATGGAAGATTACTTGTTGAGCCTTCCGATGGGGGGCATCGGGCCGTTCATAGTGCGCACCTTGGGGTGAGCCGCGTCCAAGGTTTCCAGGGCAGCGGTCACATCCTCCGGGCTGCCCTTGGGGGCGGCGTCAAAGGCGGAATAGGCCGACCTGGCCAATTCAATCCGCGCCTCCAGGATTTCAATTGTCAGCCCGACCGTGGCCAAGGCATCTTCATAGAACTGCCGGCGCTGGGGGATGTCGGCAAGCATCTGGTCCAGGATGCCCACGTAGTCAGTCGGCATCGTGACCAGGTTGTCCGCCAAGAGGTCAGCCGCGGCCTTGGAACGGGCGGCCGTGTCGCGCACCTTTTCATCGGATTCCGGCGTCTGCTCTTTCTGGTGATTGGTTGCGGCCTCCTCAGCGAAGACCTTCAACTGGGCGTTCCGGGCCACCCGCGCGCGGAGTCCAGCGATAATCACGGTCCCTCCATCCCGGAGCCATTTCAGGGTGGGTTTGATCTCTTCCTCGAACAGGAACATTTCCTCTACTGTGAGAGCCATTACTTGTACCTCATTTCTGTGTCCTTGACGGTTGCGCCAATACCGAAATCGCACCAAATCTCCGAGTCTTCTAGGGCAATGAGGCCGTGCCGATCCATTGGGCCTATCCACATGTCCTGACCCGCCCTTACCCACTCCGGTTCTCCATGCAGGCCCCCGAATCCTCCATCTGTGGTGTCCTGCACCATGTGTAGGGCTACAGCGCCAAGGAGCACGCGAAGGGTGTGCCCCTTCGCGTGCCGATGGATATTAATGCGCCCGCCCTTCGAAATTTTAAAGGGTTTGGTGGGCCCTTCGCACATTCCGAAGTTAGGGCAGTTGCCGCACGATTCTTCGGCCATTGGTGCTCCGGTTTTATGCGACCGTGAACCAACCGTTTGCGTTTACCGCGATGGAGAAGGTGGCCGCGGTGGACGAAATGTCCGCGCCGAAGTCCCAGGCTCCAATCAGCTCATCGGCCGAGGCGGCGCCGCCGCGGTTCTTCCGGAGTACCGCGTAGCGAGCATTGGCGATGGTGGCCGTGCTCCAGCTCGGGTCGTTGGAATCGTACACGCCCCGGTCATTGGTGTTGTCCTGGGTGACCGACTTGCTGGCCAAGGCTACGCCGCCGGCGGTATAGCCGGCCCCGGTGACTTCGTTGTCCACGTCATCGAAGTGGTCGTCGTTGTCCGCGGAAGGCGTGAAGGAATTGGTGTGCAGGGACGCATGGATGGTGTCCGTGTCCCAATCCACCGACCCGTTGCCGATGAACATCTTGAAGGCATTGAATACCACGTTTGCCATTTTAGGCCTCCAATTCCTTTTTGATGACTTCCAGCTCGGCTTCGATGTTCTTGTTGCGGTTCAGGTTGTCGGCCTTTTTAGCCTCCAGCATCCCCTTGCGGGCGAGGAGTGCTTCCTTGGACCGGATGATTTTCCCCTCCGCGTCCCACTTGATGCCGCGGAAGTGCCCCAGCTTGTTGCGCAAGCTGATGTAGGCCGGGTGCAGCGGGTGGGTGCTCGGGACCAGGCCGGGGTACTTGAAGGTCTCGGCTTCGAGCTTCTTGTACAGCTTCTGCCGGCTGGGCTTATCCATACCCGGGAAGCGGATCAACAAGGCATCATAGGTGATGATGCCGTCATGGGCCGCCTGCATGCGGCGGGCGAAATCCGCCTTCTCGTCTTCCGTGGCAGTATTGATTCGGCCACAGAAGTCTTTTACGTCCTGAATTTCAATCATTTCTACTCCTTCCTTTTGAATATTTCGATGATTTCTTTACGCAGGTCGTCGATGGCCGCAAAGATGCTGGCCACCGTGCTTTCGTACCGGGCCCGCGTGTCCCGGTTTTCCTGATCCATCCGCTTCTGGTCCGCGGCCAAGTGCGCCACGTCCCCTTCCAGCCTGCCTAAGCGAGCTTCCATACTGTTCTCCTGGCTGGTGGGTTCCTTGGGATTGTTGTGCCTGTATATGCTCACCCAAGTCGAGCCGATGACGGCCGCTACGCCGATGGCTGCTATAGGCATTTCCCATGGGCCCACGTTCATTGAATCCTCTCCTTCATCATCTCGTGAAAGTTGTAGGCCTGCTCCGGAGACCTTTCCCCACGGAGTATGCGGGCATGCGAAATTGAAGCCGTGGAGTCAGGAAGCAGGCTGGATGCCTCTGGCAGAACCCTCAAGCGGGCGAAGCGTACGTAGAAGTTCCCATCCACGCTAGGTTCGCCCTCAATGGCACCAAAGACATGACCGTTTAAGACTGCCAGGGCGGCCACCTTGGTATAGCCCGAGAGCTTAGGGGCCTCGCGGGTGAAGATTGTTTCCCCTGGGCCGATGGAATGGACCTCGCCCGCCCGCTCTCCGCTCAGAGAACCCCAGCCTATATATATGCGGCCCTCATGCTCGATCATGGATTGCGGATCACCAGATCCGAAGCCGGGAAGGGAGGATACCGTGACCCAATCCGGGCCACCGTCCCAGCGGAAGAGCGTGGCGAAGTTGAAGCCGGCGGCGGCGTAGATCACCCCATCCATTTCGAATGGCATCACGCTGTTATTGCCTGAGTGCAGTTGGTTGGTGAGAATATCCCCATCATTGTCGGACCACCTGGAGAGGCGGCCGTTGGATATGCTGCCCAGGTACATCACCCCATCGGTGCCCACGATTCCATAACCGATGTGGCTGGCGTCGAAGCTCAGATCGTGGCTCGCAAGCGCGCCGGATACTCCGTCCCAGCGGTGGACCGTCCAGCCGATGGCGCACCAGATCGCGCCCTCGAAGGAGGGGAACAAGACTCCATACCCCAGGCCCGAATAGGCGCCGGACTGAAGCGGGGAGATCGCCCGTAGCACCCACGCGGCCCCGGTCCATTCGAAAATGGCCACGCGCGGGCCCGGAGGGCCGGATTCGTCACCTATGTTAAAGAGACCATACAGCTTGGAGTTAATGACCTTGAGGTCCAGAACCCCGTTAGCATCCTCCGGAGTCGCGGCCACCTGGATAAAGGGCGCGCTGCCTCCGATGGAGCGCCACAGGGAGCCGTCGCCCATGCCGATGAGGACGTTGCCATTGAAGACGACCATCGCGTGGGCGCCTTCGCTCTCGATTCCAATACCGGTATTGACCCATGCTCCCATCAGGTGGCCCCCCGAAGGATCTCGTGGAAGCTATGGGCCTTGTACTCCGTGCGGTATCCCCGAATAATTCGGGCGTGGGAAATCTTCGCGGTAGCCCCAGGGTGAAGCGCTGAGACCTCTGGAATGACGACGTTCGGCAGGAACTGATACAGCTCGTGCTCCAAGGTGGAAACTCGCCGCCAGAAGAAGATGTTACCCTCGGAGTCCACAAAGGCGTTGCTGGTGAATCCGCCGGATATTTCGTCCAGCACCTCGAAGGCGCTCCCCGACTCCCACTTCAACAGTCGCGTTGTGGAGTTATCGAAGGCATAGAATGTCCCGGACCCATCGGAAACAATTTCGCTCATGAACCGGTCCGCATTCACCACCAGGGGCGCCACAAAACCGGTCCAGGCCCCGGCCACGCCGTCCCACCGGAGTAGGCGCGGAAGGGCGTTATCGTCCGTCAGGCGGACCGGGGAGACGGCGTAGAATTGCCCTCCATAGACCGCGCCCTGGTTCCGGGGATTGGTATTTCCGCTCGAGAGGAAGGCCGCCACGCGAGAAACCAGGCCCGAGGCCGTGATCTCGAAGACTTCCCCCAGGTAGGTCATGGTATAGAGCAGCCCGCCGAGGGTGAAGACGGTTCGATGCTGGGTGATCTCGTTGTAGCCAGGTGCGCGCGCATAGCTGCAAAAAAGGGTCAGGGTCGTGCCGTTCCAGGTATAGACCTCGCACACTCCGGTATCCGAATTATCGAGCCCCAGATAGATGAGCGATCCCACCACCACCGCGAACTGGAAGGAGTGGAATTCCGAGACTTGCGGCACCGCCGTGGTCCAGGCAGAGCCGGCGCCGGCCCAGCGGACCAGGTGCGCGGAACCGAAGTCCACCCCGCAATAAACCTGGCCGTCGAAGAGGAATAGGCGCTGCGGGGTTCCGATGCCCGAGGCCGATACCGCCACGGCGAAGCCGGCCCCGTCGATACGAAGCAGGGTCCCATCGCTATTCTCCTGGGAAATGAACAGCTTCTCCCCACCGAATTCAACCATCTGAGGCATAGTCCGGACTCGGCTGCTCACGTTGACTACGTTGACCCCGGAACGGGAAGCTACCAGGACGGCGCTCATTCCAGGTTGCTCCTGGTCGTGAGGAGGGTGGCCGGCGCAGCGGTCCGAGGGGCAGCATAAAACTGCCCGTTCATGCCACCATTGGAGAGGACGAATTGAATGTTGTACTGGGTCGCGCCGGCCACAATGGTCCCGGGGGCCGTAGTGAAAACATAGGCCAGCTCCGAGGTCAGGATCTGGTATTCCAGGCTCCCATCCTCGTTGACCAGGAGGCGCCAGTAATTCGTGCCGTCACCGCCCTCGTGGATGACCTGGGCGGTGGCCAGGGAGGGGAAGGACTCGACATATTCGTAGGTCAGGTCTTCGGAGTTGAACCCGCCGTCATCCCCGATGAAGTCCATACCATCCCAATCAGGGCTGGCGTAGCCGCTTGCTGTGCCCCCCAGGAGGTCCTGGCCGCCGTCAGGCACCAAGGTGCTGTCGAACCCCCGGCTGCCTCCCGTGCCCGCGGAATAGGCGTGGTTGCGCCCGTACAGGGAATAGTCAACTAGGGTATCGGAATCCTCGTTGAAGCGGCCGTAAAACAGGTAATCTGGAAGAGCCTCAACCAATCCATCACCCTGGGACCGGCTGATGAATTCGGAGACGTGCCCATCTTTGGGCAGGTATTCGAGAATGAACCCCTTGTGCGTGAAGGAGTAGGGCGTCCGGTGCTCCTTGCGCCAGGCGATTTCGCAGAAGGCGAAGACCAGACCTTCCGGCGTGGGTTGCTCAATGAGGTTGCGGAAGCTAACGCTGGAATCGGGAGCAATACGAATATCGTCCGCGACCTGAATCTGCGAATAGTCCATTTCCACGTTGTAACGGAAGAAATCGCTGATGAACTCCAGGAACAGCGGGGCGGTATCCTCGAAGTGCGCGAATACCTTGATATTGAAGGCCTCGCCGCACCGGTCCCGGTCCCTCTGGGACACGTACATCGCCTTGCTCTTCGACTTGAGCCAGAAATTGGTGCCGTTGTCGGCATGGACCGTCTTGTCCAGGAAGTTCCAGATCCGGCCTGCCGCCGCGCCGGACGTGAGGAGGCAGATGGTCTCTTGATTCAGCACGCAGGGCTTCCCGAAGCCGATGGTGGAATCCGCGAATTCCACCGCCAGGGGTCCGGCGGCCTTGGACATGGAGGGGAGGAAGAGGCCTACCAGCTTAACCCCGTCCGTGAGCCACCAGGTCTCCTGGAAGTAAAAGCCCTCCACGGCGCTCTTGTCTGCCACGGCATGGAAGTAGCCGGTGGAATTGTCGTGGATCTTTGGCCAAACCTCGCCCGCGGTATGCCCTTCCAAGGCATCGGCCTCACGCCCCACGACCATGGCCGGGCCCTCGTTGGAGAGGTAAAGGACTTCCTTGTCCCGGACCGTGATGGAGTTGGGGAATCGCGTGCCCTTGGTCTTCGAAATACGCCGCGGCTGAAAGTCCACATCGCCTTCCTGCAGGTACCACAGGCTGACGGTCATAAAGAAGATGATGTCGTTGCCGGCGACGGCTATTCCCTGGCCCTTCTCCGAGTCCTCGAAGCAGGTGTCCTTGAAATAGAGCGGGGTCTTGAACATGGTCCACCACTTCTGGGGGTATTCCACGTCCTGGGGGGTCTCCGAATAGAAATGTCGGCCGATTTCCTCGCTGGAGCCCACGCCGCCGACCCAGATGCGGCCGTTATGGAACAGCATGTAGGTGCCCGGGGGGATTTCCTCATACCCGTCGGTCTTGAGCTGGTCCAAGGCGCCGGCCAGCTCGCCGTCCGTGCAGGGGTCGGTATAGGCGACGGGGAAGGACGTGAAATTATCCCCGACAATGGGGATATCCACTATCCAGCGGCGCACCAAACCCTCAGTCAGAGGGATGGTATCGGCCGATTCGGTTGCGTAGATGCGGAGGTGCGTGACCTGGGCGTCAATGGTGAGGCCTACATCCACGTCGATGGAAACTTCAAAGGCCCCAGCGCTCCCGCTCGTGGTAAAGGACGTGTCGAAGTCCAGGTCCACGATGGATTCCAGCAGGCCCGGGTGAAAGTTCCCGTCCTGCAGGCGGCACAGCTTCGGTTCCCCGCCACCGTCCACGCTGGCGGCGTCATTGCGGTTGACCAGGGTGAAGGAGTAGCGGCGGGCCTTGTTCGCGGGGACGTTGCTGCCTAAGCCCATGCCGGCTGAAATCAGGAATTCCGGCCACGCGATATTTGCGTTGCGGAGGGTGAATTCTTCGTCTTCCGTGTCCCAGGCCAGGAACCAGGCCCGGTGGTTCGCCCCGGTCAGGTTGTTGTTGATGAGGAGCATATCCTTGGCCCGGACCCAGGACAGCTTCGAGTTGGCCGGCACGATGGAAGCGTGGATGGTATTGATGGTCCCGGACCCGGCCGCCTGCCAGTACAGGCCGTTGCCGATGTGCAGGATGACCTTGGGGGCGTCTTCGTCCACCCAGGGGATGGACTTCTTCACCGCGCCGCTCAAGGCATTGGTATTCCATTGGGACACCCCGAACCGCGGCTGCGGGGAAGGGTGTCCCGGGAACATGTTGACCATGGATTGGCAGGCCTCGAAAGGAACATCCTGCGGGTTGTCCCGCGTGTTGTATCCCAGCTTGTGGGAGTCCTTATAAAGCCTGCTCAGGGGCACGGTTCAGTCGATTATCGGTACTTCGGAGCGTTTATGACGTCATAGATGCGCGCCGTATCCGTGGACGTGGTGACCTTGATTTCCATTCGATATTCGCTTCCCGGATAGAACGGTCGCGCAATCGGTTGGGATATCACGGCCGTCGCTCTGGTCGCACCCGTCATGGAAATGGTGTCCGGCGTCCCCTGCGCAACCCATGGATTCGACGCCCCGGTTCGCACATAGAGGGAGTACCGGATGCTCACCGCATCCGATTCGCCGGCCCAGGTGATGTAGGTCTGCATCGAGTCCGGCATCCTGGCGTAGCCGTCCGGCTGCTCATTCCGAATTTTCCCCAGCGAGGCCGTGGAAAAATACGCCGAGCTGGTGGAATCCTTGAGCAGGATGACCGAATCGGAGCTGCCGACCTTGAGGGAATCGAAGGTCCAGCGGTGGATCTGGACATAGTTGTGGCCGTCCTGCTTCCCGCTTTTCTGGAACGCATATGCATCCTCGACGAACGGGTTGAATAGCATGAAGCCCAGGATGGCGGCAAACAGGAGGAGAAACCTTTTCATTTGAAAATCCTTTCGTTGGTTATGAAATCGAAGGCATGGAACGTGGGATATTGCGAATCGACGTACCCCGAATCTTGGTGGTGTCCACCTTGTAGTTGTTCATCAGGGTCGCGTACTCCTCCTCCCACTTACGGGTCTCCTTCGAGAGGGAATCCGCCTGGAGGTTGTACTTGTACGTGAGGCCGGCCTGCACCAGGTTCTCGAAGTCTTGGGGGACGTCGAGAGCGGCGGATTGGTAGGTGCTGGTCGTGACGCGGGTGAGATACCGCTGGTGCTCGATGATGAGGAAGTTCGCCGTGATGAGGTAGGCTTCCCCGGCCGCGGCCTGGGCGTCCAAGGCGCCATTGATATCGGCGGTATGGTCGTCAGGCGTGTTGCCCTTGAGGATGCGGTACTCCACCGCGCCGCCGGCATGCGTGACGCGCACCAGGCGGCCCGCCAGCGCATCGTCTTCCAGCGCCGAGTCCAGCTTCCCGGCCGTGGTGTCGTACACCTTGGTCAGGTCGCTGGGCGGGCTGGCGGGCACCGTGCCGGTGATATCCTCGTCTTCCGACAAGGATATCACCGCGTCCAGGCGCACCTTGGACCCCATGATGATATGCCCGATAGAGTGATTCCGGTCAGGGATCACGTCGCCGGGCGGCACCGCATAGAGGCCCTTGATATGCCTTACGGCCGCGGGAAGCGGGTAGTCCGTGACCCCGGAGAGCAAGAGCAGGCCCGTTTCCCCGACCATATAGTCGGGGTCGCAAGCCTGCTCTATTTCGGACAGGATTTCATTGAGCTTCTTCACCGCGAACGGCGATTGGTACCGGCGAGCCAGCACCAAGGGCAGAAGCCCCACGTAATCCTGCGGGGTCAGGGCCGACGCTTTCACAGCTCAGTCGGCGGGGTCGGCGGGATGCCGGTGGGAGGAGTCTGGATGGCGTCCGAGGAGGTCTCTGCCTCGCTCAGGTCGGCGCTCTGCAGGGCGGCAAGAGCGTCCCGATCCTCCGCAAGGCGGCGGTCTTCCTTGGCCTTGTCGAGCTTCTCCTGTTCCTTCCTTTCGGCATCGTCCTTCTTCCGCTTGTCCTCGGCGTCCTGGTCTTCCCGCATCTTGCGGTCCTGCTCGGCCCTCGCCGCCTTCTGGCGCTCCAGACGTTCCGCCTCGGCCTTCTGCGCCCTGGCCGCCACCACGTCCTGGTCCTCCTCCGAGAGGAACCGGGCCGCGTTCTCGTTGGTGATCCTGACGTAGTCCATGGAGAGGGTGGACGGCACGCGCCGCTTCACCACGATTTCCTTGGGCAACACCAGGAAGTAACGGTCCGGCTGGTTGGCCAGGAGGCGCCGGGCGAAGTCCATGGGCAGGTCCACATACTGAACCTGAAGCCCATGGGAGGCCGACTGGACGGTCTCCGGCATGAAGATATGCGTATCCCCCTTCGGGTCCCTGTATTCCAAGGGGCGGGCCGGGAGGGCGCGCACCTTGGCCATCGGGTGCCGGAAGAGGATGGTTGCTTTGCTCATTCTCGAATCCTTGATAAAGGTGAAAAGGCCAGGAGGTACCTCCTCCCGGCGCTCAGGGCCTACAGGGCGGCCACGCCCCCGATGACCGTCCACGTCGCCGCGGCCGTCTTGAGGTACATGGTGGCGCCGGCAACGGCCCCCGTGGTGATGCCTATCTGGATGAAGAGCGACCCGATGGGCGCGATGGTGTCGGGATAGTCCGTGTTGTCCGGCACAGTCTGGCCCAGGAAGAAGAAAACCTTATGCTTGTCCGGGGTCTGGCCGGGCCAACGGGCCTCTATCTGGGCGAAGATGTTCTTGACGGCAACGAGGCCCTGGGCGGTCTGTACGCCGAGGTCCATGCTGACTGCGGATTCCTGCTTGTCGGTGGTGACGCTCATCGCGCCCTCCTTCTTGAAAAGTGAAAAGAAGCGGGCAGGCCCTATGCCTACCCGCTCAGGTCATGGGCCCCGATTAGAACGAGGGTCCGGGTTCGTAGAAGGCGCACACCATGGAGCCCTGCTCCACGTTGATGCCGGTGCGGCCGTCCTTCGGGACGTAGCGCGCGCGCATGAAGGATTGCTTGATGCGGGCCGCGATTTCCCGGTTGTCGCCGTGCCGGCCGACTTCCGTGGTCATGCGCACCGTGCCGTTGTGGGCCTCCAGCAGGCCGCCGTCCCCGAAGATTTCCATCAGGGCAATCTTCGAGGTCGGGGTGAATTCCCGCTTATCGTCCTGGTTCACGCCCCACACGACGTCACCCGCCCCGCTGATGTCCGGGCGGTACTTCTTCAACCAATGGTCCGGGAAGAAGACGATGTCGTCGATTTCGATGGAGCCCGGACCGAACACCGGATTGCTCTTGGAGCGTTCCATGGCGGCCGCCCAGAGCTTGGCCAGGTCGTTGTTTGGGTGGGTGATGCGGGTGAGAAGCTCCGGGTCGCAGTTCGCGAAAAATACCTCGCGACCCTCCCACTTGATGGGCTTGAGCTTCTTGTCGGTGAGGGCCGCGCGCAGGTCATGGATGAAGGCGCGGGAGATATAGTCCCCCGTGGTGTCCGTCAGCGAGCCCAGGTCGGTCTTGAGCTGGGTTTCGAAGCCGTTGCCGCCCGCGATGCCGCTCACGAAGCCGTTGCCGGCGATGAGGAAGTGCTGGGGGGATACCTGCGAACCGCCGCCGCGGCCCAAGTCGATGTTCCGGCCGCCCTGGACCAAGGGGGCCAGAAGGTTCGGGGATGCTCCGCGCAGCACGCCGGAGTGGGCCTCTAGGGTGTAGTCCTCGGCCAAGTACATGGTGAGGGCATTGCGGAGATTGCCGTCCTGGTCCTTGATGACGTCCTTGGCGCGCTGCTCGGACATTTCCTCCTGCAGCTTGAAGCCAGGGGTCTTGACCTGGTTCAGGTAAAGACGGGCGTGCAGATATGCCAGGTAGTCACCCGGGGGGACGGCCGCATCGCCGTAGGACGGCGCTCCGGACAGGCGCTGCTCCATGGTGAAGCGGGCTTCGTCGCCGGTCGTGATCTCCTTCGAATGGACCGCCGCCGATTGGGCGATATCCATTTCACGCGCGTTGGGGCCGGACCCGACCACCTTGGTCTGGACCGCCTTCGAAAGCCTTCCGAGCGGGCTCTTGTGCCGGAACTCGTAGGCCATGTTCTTCTCGGTCTCGAATCCGACGATGAAGTCTTTCGAGCCGTTGCCCTGGCTTTCCCAGGTAGTCTGCCCTGCAGGCATTTTCCACTCCTATGTTATGCTTTGACCGTCTCTCCGTTACGGATTTTTTCCAGCTTCAAGCGGGTTGCAGGGTCGGCGTTGTTGAAGACGGACGCGGCGTATGCCGGGTCGCTCATGTAGCGTTCCACGTCCAAGTTCGGGACCGGCGACGTCCGCGGAAGCGGCGCGCCCGAAGTATCCCTGCCCACGGTAGCTGCGTGCGCAAGACCTTCCTTTATTCCACGAATGAACTTCAGATTGCTGCTGACGACGGTATTCGAGATGGCTTCGTCCAGTTTGCCCCCGTCCGCCAGGAAGGCGGCGTAGGCGGAATCGAACGGGTTCCGGCCTTCGGTGTTCAAGAAGAAGCGGTCCCCCAAATTCGCGGACGCCCATTTAAGGACGACGTTGACGGGGTGGCGCTTGTCCGTGACATCCTTGACGGTCGGGTCTTTGGGCTTCAGCTCCGCGTGCTTGAGCGTAAGGTCTCCGAACCCCTTTATAAAGGTCGCCTTGCGCTCGGCAAAGGCCACCTTCTGTTGGTTCTCGTACCGCTCGCTCATCTGGCCGGTCTTGGCCCCATCCTCGTGAGCCTTCTGCAGGAGCGCATTGACCTTCGCCGCGGACCCTTCCGGGTCCCCGATGAAGTCGATGCCCTGCATTGCCTCCTGGGTGAGGTAGGTATCGGCCTTGAACCCCTTGGTCAGCTCCTTGGGGGTGTACATCTGGCCGGAAGCGATCTCCTCCATCCGTTGCTTGATGAAGGGGTCTTCCATGAAGGTCTGCAGCCCACGGGTGAAATCCTGGCCCATAAGGGGCGCGGTCTCGTCGATGTGGGCCTGCATGGCTTCAATGACTTGCTTGGCCTCCGGGGGGAGCTTATCCAGCGCCTCCTGGGTGATGAACACCTCCGCTTCGGCCTTCGGCTTGTCCCCGGGCAGCGGGGCTGCCAAGGGGTCGGTCTGGGGCTTCTCGGGAGCGGGGGGCGCGTCCTGCCCGTTGTCGCGGGCATGCCACTCTTTTTCCAACTGGACCTGCTGGTCCCGGGGCATCCCATTGAACTTCTGCCAGTACTCGCTGGAGTACCTTTCCGGCATGGTGTCGATGAGCCTGCCCGCGGGGGCCTGCGGGGCGCCGGAGGGGGTGGCGGACGCCCCTGGCGTTCCAGCAGGGGCGGAAGATGCTCCGCCTGTAGGCGCGCCCTGGGGGGCTGCTACAGGGGTATTTCCGCCCGTTCCCGCCGAAGCGGGAGCCGGTGCCGGGGAAGGTGCTGAAGCCGGGGAAGGGGATGCGGGCGCCGCGGCTGCGGCTCCTGCGCCTCCTCCTCCGTCCTGATTGAACTTTGCCATCTCGGTCTCCTATTGTGCCGACATCGCCATTTGAGGCGAAGGTGAGGAAACCGGCTGCCCCTGGGGCATGGTGCTACTACCGCCTTGCGGATTCGCGGCCACTGGGGATGCCGGTTGTGTTCCGTCCGGAAGGATTCCTTCGCGGACCAGAATGTCGATGACGGGCTTGTTGAACAACAAGTCCTCGCCTTTGATGCTCAGGCTCTTCTTCATCGGTTCCGGCTGGTTGCCGGCCGCGGCCTGGGCCTCGAAATGTTCCTGCAGCTTGCGCCCCGCTTCCTGCGCCATCCGATTCGGGGCGGATGTGAGGATGAAGGGCCAGAGGGTCGGGTCCGGAAGCCGGCCAAGCTGCTCAAGGATCTCGTTGAAGACCACGAGCTCATGTTCTTTGGCGGTGGTCGAATTGTCGCCCTCGGCCTCTATGTAGTCGTACCTGGCGCCGCAAAGGTTGTTCTTCACGGCGGCGGCACCCTCGCCCGCCCAGGAGTAGGCGGTTGGCTCATTGAACGCCACCTGCTTGAGCTGGCCATTCTTCGGGTCCACGTAGCGGAAAATCTCGTGCTCGGTCCAGGTGTACGGAATAATCAGGAGGATTTTCCGCGTGCAGCGCAAGTCGAACAGGTTGTAGCTCGACAGGTAGGGACTGTACTTCACCTGGGTCTGGCTGATGCGGCGCTCTATGGCGCGGCCGCTCTCCTGGCTCGACTGCACCCCGCCCTCGAAGTTCCGGTCCACGGAAAGCCGGTCTATGTCCTCCAGGAACATATTGGACATATCCGCCCAGCCAAGCTGCTCCCGCTGGTTGAGGGGGAAGGTGATATCGGTGTCCTGGCTGTTCCGCGTGCGGACGATGATGCCGCCGGTCCTGGCCTTCTCGCGGGCGGCGTCGGCCGGATTCACAAGGGTGCCGTCCTTGACGATCATCAGGTCGTCATTGGACATGCGCAGGCTATGGAGATGCTCGATTTTCGTGACGCTCCGACCCTTGAGGGAGCCCGTGAGAAATTCCACGACGCCGCGAATCTTGTTGTTCCAGATGCGCGGGATGTAGCACTCGGCGCACATCTCGCCCTCTTGGAACCAATGCCGCTTGTTCTCCAGAAGGATGCCCGACGCCGTGGCGGTGGTCACCCAAAGGATTTTCATCTCCTGCTCGACGCGCTGGTAGTCCGGGTGGAATTCCATCCAACGGTTGATCTCCTGCTGGCTCCAGTTGGCCGGCAAGATTTCGGGCTGGCTGGAGTAAGGGGAGACCCAGACCACGGTGGGGATGTACACGAAGTGCTGGCGCTCCACGACGTAGGTGAGACCCGTGCGGCTGAACAGGTCCGCGGCGGAATTGATTTGGTTGAACAGCGTGTCCCGCTCGCTGGAATTGAAGCTGTTCTCTGCAAAGAGCTGTTCCGCGAAGCTCCCGATGCGCGCGTCCCCCTCTATCTGCTTCCGGCGCTGCGGGTACTTCTGAATCATCGTTTCCTTGGCCATAAGGCGAAGGCGGGTCAAGCGGCGCGCGTCGGAGTAGTCACGCCGCGTGAAGGCCGGGTCCGGCAGCACGGAATCCCACGGCTCGTGGTAAGCCTCCAGCTTCTTGTTTTGCTCGGTCCCGGGCGCCTGGTCGAAGAAGACCCAGGCGGGGAAGCTGGCCACGTTGCCATCCGTGAAGGCGGCGGTCTTCTCGAGCGGGAGGTTGTTCTTGGCGGACACGTCCTTGACCAGGTGGCCGATGATTTCCGTGTCGGGCGCGTCCTCGCCGCCCACGGGCACGATGATGCCCTCACGGCGGCCGGCAATCTGCATGCCTTCGAGGGCATTGATTTTCGGCACCAGCTCCGGAACCTGGATGATGAGCTTGTCCTGGGCCTTGTATTCCGCCTTTTCCGGCTCGGAGAGGATATTGCCGACGAGGGCGTCGAAGTAGCCCCTGCCGGCCACAAGGTTGGGATTCCAATAGGCTTGGTCGCCGTCCCAGATAAGCAGGTGTTTGGCCACCAGCAGGCGCTCCTGCTCGGGCGTCATCTTGCCGATGACGTAGTCCTGCTCCTTGATATGGGCGACGGACATGCCTTGCATGGTTATTCGGCGGTGCCCCTCTTGCGGAGGAAGCGGGGGCGCTTGGTGGCGAGGCCGGCCGCGTAGACAAGGGGGATGACGAGCATCCAGACCTTGTCGAACACGTACTTTGCGAAACCGACCCAGGTTTCCGGCGCGGGGCCGGCCTGGGCTGCTTGGGTCAAGCTATCAAGGTCCATTAGTTCTCCTGCTGCAGGAGGCCCGGGATACAGCTACGTCCCCCGAGCCCCCGCATCGCTTGAAGGGTGGATCAATCCGCCCAAGCTAATAGTAGCCATTGAGTTACGAAAAAGCATTAAGAAACCACATTAATGAAATAGTGCAAATAACACCATTGCAAGTGGTTGCAGCGTGGACGCTTACCGAATTGGGAAGCCGCGTTCTAGGCGCTCAATCAGGTCGCGGCCGTCGAAGGCGTAGTGCTGCAGGATGTTGTGGAGGGGGTCCCAGAAGGGCCGGCAGGGGCAGGCAACGCGGTCCACCTGATGGGACATGGTGTCGTTCTCCGGGACCACGGCGGCCCACCCGCCGAAGAAGGCTGTGTACCATGTCTTCGGCGCGCCGGGCAGGAGGTGCCAGCCGTCGTGCTTGTACATCACTTTCGTATGCGCCCCGACATGATGGCGTTGTAGAAGCCTTTGACCTCCTCAACCCGGCGGAAGGCCTGGCGCCCGACCGCGAAGTAGCGCTCCAGGTCCGCGAAGTCCTTGTACTTCTTGTCCACGCGGGTGGTGAGGCTGGCCCCTGGGTCCGTGCCATCCTTGATGGCGTATCGTTGCATTGCCTTCGAGGTGTTTTTGCAGGTCTTGAACACGTACTTGTAGGGGCGGTTCCGCTCGTCGATGGGAAGCTTTTCATCGTACCAGATGAGCATGCGCACCTGGTCATGGCCCACCGCCAGGTCATCATCCTTCACCAGCTCGAAGTCCCAGCCGGCCTCGCTGTATTCCTGCTGCACTGTCTTGGTTTGGTCCACGCCGCGGTGGGGGGTGGCGCCCTTGTTGGGGTCCATCAGGCGGTAGATGATCTGGCTGCGGAACGGCGATTCGATGTCCTGCTTGCAGAGGTTCACTATCTGGCTGATGGTCATGGATGTGTTGTCCAGCTTGACGTAGTCCTCGGTGGGCCATTCCGCGATGGTGTAGGCGTTGGTCTCGCTCTGAGCAACCCATTCAATGGCCGGCGCCTTGGTATCGTGCGGGTCGATGATGCAGTAGATGGGCCACCACGGCGGGATGGGGAATGGCTCCACCTCGTGAATCTTGGGCTTATACATGCGGTATAGGGCCCCGGACAGGTGCGTGAACGTGCCGTTGGTACGCGCTTCGACCTCGTCGGCCGATATCTTGCCCCACTCGCGGATTTGCCGCTCAATGACCTGGCGGGTCAATACCCCCCGGGTCCCCGGTATATCGCGGCAGTTGTCCCAGATGGAGCCCTTGGTCACGATGATTTCCGGCCGCGGATTGTCCTCCAGGTCCGCCTCGTTGATGATTTGGTCCACCATCCACGCGGCCATCTTGAGCGGGGTCAGGAAGAACATGATGAAGGCGCCTTCCCGCCGGCAGCGGCCCACGGTCTCGGCGTAGTTCTCCGCCGGCGGCGGCTCATCATGGAACGCGCCGTTGAGGTTGGTTCCGGCCTGGGCCACGACGCTCTGGTCATGGGTCTTCACGCCGAAAGTCGCGCAGACCTGGCCGGCCTCATCGTAGCAGGTGAGGGACGAAAAGAAGGTCTTGCCTGCCTTGTCGAGTTTGTACCGGCCCTTGGGGAACCACTCGCGGATGGCCTGCAGCACAGGGCCGTCCTCCTTCATCGCGTCAGCCTGGCAGACGATACGGTAGGCGCTGGGCTTCCTATTGGCCTTCCGCCAGTCGGCTTCCCGCTGGAACAGGCCGTACTGCTCCATGAAAGGGGAGACCTCATCAGGCCCGTAGGCGCAGCCCACCATCACGTTGGCCATCAGGGAGGTCTTTCCCAGGCCGTTGCCGGCGGACAGCACGCCAATGAAGGGGTAGTGGCCGCCCTTGCCGGCCCAATGGTTCAGGTACCGCTCCTGCCCGATGTTCGGGGTGAAGTCCAGGGCGGGGTTTGTGCCGCGGAGGGCGGCGAGCTCTTCCTTTGCCTGCTCCAAGGCCTCATTGACAAGGAGGGTATTCACTCGAACGCCCTCCAGCCGCGGGTCTCGAACAGCACGCAGAGGCCTTGGTGCCCCTTGCGCAGTTGGCACATGGATTCGGGGCAAAGTTCGTCATCCGGGATGTTGGATAGGTCTAAGGGCGATGGGTCCGGAGAAAAAAAGCGGAGGACCGTTACCCCTACTCTCCTGCACAAATCGATTAAAAAAACCCCTAGCCCCCCCCTTTTTTTGGTTTCCGAGGGCTCGCCCATATCCTGGGTATCATCGCCGTTACCCCATGGCCTGACCAGCCAGCATGCCGTGTTGCGCCCATCAGAACGCATCATCAGCACCCTTCTCGACCCCTTGGGTGGCGACAACCGGGGTAAAGGAGGCGTCTTGCGCCCCTCCAAGCTGGGATAGAACCATCTCCAAGGCCTTCTTCCGCTTCTTCGCTGCCCCGGACAGGGACTTGGCGACGTCCTTCATGCTGGCCATGGGGAGGACCTTGCCCAACAGGATGCCGTAGACATACCTGTCGAAGGGGTCGCTGGTGCCGGCCGCGCGTGCCGCTCGGGCGAACGCATCGTTGATCAGGGCCAGGCCGTTGGATTCGATGCTCTCTTGGACGGTGGAGGCGTCGGTTACCTCAAAGGAGGGCTTTCCAACCTCGGGTTCCTCGCCATCGCTCCTGGCGGGGGCCTTGGAGCCGACCGAGGTGATTTCCCCGCCCTTGCGCTTCGCCCGGTCCCGACCGGACTCGCCAGGGCGGAACATATTCGGGTTGGTGACGTATCTGGCCTTCTGGGTGGGGGAGAGCTCGTCCCAATCGGACTGATTCCAGTCGTCAGGCTTCGAAATTGAGAGAATTTCGCCTGTTACGGAGGGTGATTGTGGAATTTCATCAAATTGTGGCATATATCCCCTCTTCAAGGCTCATAAGTCCAATAATAACACAAGGTATCACCGGACGGTTGAGAATTAACATTAGGTGAACGTTGTAAAGATAGGCGGGCCAATGGCAAGGACGGACACCCAGAAGAGGTATAGGAAGAGGCGATTGAAGACGCTGAACGCGGGGGAGGTGCGCAAGGAAGAGCTGGCGCTACTGCGTGCCTACAAGCGCAAACTGGGCATGACTTGGCTCCAGGCGATATACCGAGGATTGGGGATTCGGAGGGAAGACGTGTTGAATTCGCTGCGTTTTAAGGGGTCCGGTAACACACAGTAACAGCCTAGTAACGCATATAGTAACAATCATAACTCCTTATTATATATATACTTATAAAGAAATATATATAGAGTGTTACTGATGTTACCAGGAGTATAACCCCCATAGAGGTATATAGTATTTCAAAGGGTATATGTATACCTCCTATTAATATTGCGGGTACACAGATAGAGGTTGATTATATATATATCCTATAGCTGTATGCGCGTTGATTTCGGTATCATGCTCATAAGTCATTATATATCAAAGACTTGGGTTGTGTAACCGAGCTGTACCGTGCGTTACTCGCGTCACATACGGTTACAAACATGGAGGAGTCATGGAGCATCTCGCAAAATGCGCAATTTGCAAGAATATCCTGGATTATTCGGAGACTGTGCCGGATACAAGGGATAGGAGATTCAAAACCAGAAGGTTGTGTGATGATTGCTTTGGGCCTATCCGCCAGGAACAAGCACTAAAGCGAGAGGCCGAGCTAAAGCGGGCGGAAGATGCCGCTGCAAGCGAAAAAACTCGGTTTGCTGCAAAGGCGGAGAGGCGAAAAGCCTGGGAATTGAGCGTGTCCGCCGCCAAAGAGCGTAAGGCGGTCCTCAGGGCGGCAAAGGTCTTGGAAGCCAAGGCAGAGGTGGATGTGCTCGAAATCAGGCTCCAGGCGGCCAAGCAGAAGCTGCGCCTGTTGGAAGCTACACCCTAAGGCGAACTCGCAAACTTAATGGCAACAGCCACCAGCCCATAATCGCCCGAGGTCGCGTAAATCATGTTGCCGATGGGCACGGCGGCAGCCTGGGAGCCGCTTCGCCCCACAATGATGACGCCATCGGCGCCCATCTTCTTCCCCTCACGGATGATCTGGTCCATGCAATAGGCGTCGTCGGTGTCGCCCACGTCAATGCGGCCGATTTCCTTATAAGGGCGGTCCGGGGACTTGGTCTGAAAAATCTCGATGGCCAGGGTCGGCGGGTGGGCCTGGTACACCTGTACCTTCGGCTTGGCCATCGGTGCCGCGCACGCGGCCAGGGCGAGCAGGAGCCCCGCGGATAGGAGACGTGTCATGGTGCCCTCCAAGGCAGGCCAGGAAGGTAGCAACCGGTCGTATACCCGGGCAACCTCGAGGAATAGTGTGTATATTATGGCTATGAATAAGGAAGAGGTTGAATATTACAATGGCAATACCGACCTCTCTGTTGGCGCGAAAGTCAAAACTTCCCCGAATATTCAAATCAAATACCCTTCGGGATGGAATGTCGAAGCCGGAACCGAGGGCAAGGTGATACGAATAGTCGAGCGCGGTGACGGGCTGAAAAGCTTCGAAGTAAAAACCAAGGACGGATGCCGATTTGCTTGCCCCGGCGTGAGCCTTATTCTCTTGCGGGCCGCCAGCCAGCCCCCAGTTATGAAGGCGCATTAGAACAATGGCCAAGCCAAAGCGTGAGGGGTATTCCCGCTACAACGTGACCTTCGACACCACGCTCCACGACGAGATAGTGGGCAAGGTGATCCCCGCCAACCCGGAGCTGGGGGCAAGGGACTTCAGTTCCTTCGTCGAGCTGGCATCCCGCCGCCTGGTGGACCAGGTGAAGGCGGATAAGAAGACCTCCAAGCCCCGCTAATCCCGCCTCCCGGCAGGGTAACCCCTAAAATACCCCCAATTCGCTGAAAAAATATTTCTATCAACACGCCCCTTCTATAAACAATAGTGTGTATATTATACACACCAATAGGAAGGAGGCCATGATGCAGTTCATCGTGGAGGCATTCGACAAGGAAGCAGAATACCCCAGCAAGCCGCATTACCTGGAGGCTCAGGGCCCTGGCGTTGCGGGCTGGGGCGTGGGCGCGAAGTCTCGTGAGGCTGCCAAGCGCTTCGCAGAGAACCACGCTAAGGAGCTGGCGGGCTTGCTGCATAAGGGTGGCTGGTGGTTCATGGTGCGCGCCGTGCCCGTGGAAGGCGGTGCCACGTGAGCCCCCGCGAGAGCGCCCTCACCCGCGTCCAAAGCCTGTCCGACGGCGAGCTGGATTTTTTGCAGAGCTTCATCCACAGCAATGGGAATAGGTGGAAGCGCAACCTATCCGACCGCTGGGCGTACAGCTCCACAAACAGCCCGGAGTCTCAGAGCATTCGAAATCGCATCGGTCCATCCGGGATGCTGAGCATGACAAGCACCCTAATCAACAATGAATGGCAGCTTCGCCGCAGGCTCAAGGCCCGAGAAGCAACCCCCAAATAGGCGCGGTGGGGTTAGGCCGCGTGCGTTCCCGCTTCAGCGGGAGGTCCCCAACAAGAAGGAGAAGAACATGCCCAGCACCTACGAACCGAAACCCATAGTCTTTGAGTCGGATGCCAAAAGGGACCAGCCCATACTGGGCCGCGTCAAGCTGGAGCGCCGCATCGTGCTGTCGATGATTGAGCACCTGGTCGAACAGGGATTCGTCCTGGTCGAGGCATCGGATGGGGAAGAGCGCATCAAGCCCAAGGACAACATGGAGGCTATGGAGCACGTCTTCGGCGTGGACGAATCCCACCTGTACTTCCAGAAGCCAGGCTTCAAGTCCCATTGGATCTTCCTGGTCCACGGCAATGGCGTCGATATCATTTCCGACTACAGCTTTACCAATGGCGACCCGGACGGCTGGTGCAAGGTCATGGATGTATTCAACAAGGACGTGGAGCGCTTCGAATAGGCAGGGTGGGGTTAGGCCCTGTGCGGCGGCCTGGTGGCCGCGTCCCCAACAAGAAGGAAGGAATATGCCGAACTACACGGTCATTGGGATTTACAGAGATAGCGGGCAAACTTGCGCGGACAGCGTGCAGGACGCTCAGGATGGGCGCGAAGCATTGCGGCGGGCCGCTAAAATGCGGCTGGGCTGCCCCGAAGAGAAGGACGCCGGCGAGGCCCAGGTGGACGCCGATGGCGATACCTATGAGCTGGTGGTTGCCATCCAGGTGGGCGGCAATGCCGCAGAGAATGACGGCCTCACCTTCCCGGGGAATGAAATCATGGAGACCCGGGACTATTTAGAGGCCGAAGACCCATGAATAACCAGGTCATCGGAGAAATCGTCCGCGCCTATGTCGTGGCCCGCCGCAAACCGGAGGCGCTGGACGCCAAGGCGGCGGCGGGCATGTTCGTCACGCAGTACGGGGCCCAGGAGGCCTTCGAGACAATCGACAAAATCAACGCTGGAGCCACGGAAGGCTTTTGGTATGACGTCCTCTATTACCTCAAAAAGTCCCTGGGGCCCAGTCCCACGGCAGGTACATAGGGGACAGTTATTGACACCGGGCACTTGATAGACTTCAAAGTGGCCTGGGAGGGCAACATGATGGCAGAACAGCAATGGAAGCAATACCTACAAGCAGAAATGGACTTCACCGAGCCCATGCAATCGACCGTGGACCATATATGCCACGTCTATATGCAGGAGCGGCTCAAGAATGAAGGCACGATTAATTCGGCGCGCACGATCATCAAGCATATCCGACGACACCTGGGCGAGGCCACCCTGCGCATCCTGGTGGACAAGCCCCACGTCCTGGTGAAGTTCTTCCGGGACTTCCCGGAGAAG
>Ga0307517_10001687_pt1 | contig 36487 bp, 19 predicted proteins | sample 23_EM_MG_FD_194515 | JGI IMG/M metagenome (GOLD analysis project Ga0307517, IMG submission 194515) | Populus trichocarpa ectomycorrhiza microbial communities from riparian zone in the Pacific Northwest, United States - 23_EM | ecosystem: Host-associated > Plants > Roots > Unclassified | place...
GTGAGGTGTTTATTTCAGTAAATACAATTTACTACAGCCAAACCCTTCCATCCAGCGGCAGCAGGAGCAAATCTCGCAACGCGCTCCTGTGTTCGTTTATGAGATCCGCGGTGTCCATGGGTATGTTATTGTATAAGAACCAAAAGAAAGCCATCACTGAACAACCCCACCAGCTAGCAAACAAACAAATTATGAGCAGCCATGTTGAAGAATAATTATTCACCTCCAATTGGAGCACAGCTCAGGTAATCCATGAATATAACAGTTGTCCATCACTGTAAATTAAGAGCTTAAAAATCAGACAAGTATCCATGCTTACTTTCTGAATGAGCTCAAAATTAGAACCCACCCGTCCCTCCCATTCATTTGCCAGATTAAAACCAGACCCATCAAGAACGGCTACAAAAACCAAAAGAGACTGAGACAACACATACAATCTGGTCAAGACGAGCTAAAACTTTGAAAACCCATCACTTCCTACACCCAAAGAGCTGGGTAAGAGGTCCCCGGAGAATTATGAGAGGAGGGCAAAAAACGCTGCAATTCCAAGAGAAAAGAGAAGCGAGTGGCTTTGACAGATCAGAGCGCATTTACTGCCGTTAAATGCGCAATGATATATAATAGGCTGTGTAATAACCCAAAAACTACCGAACAACCGGTGAACAAAGATGGGTGCAGAAAAGCAAAAGAAAAAACACAAAGTCCAAATTTAAGCTGCCCAGGTAGACCTCGCATAGGATAAAAATGTCCCAAGCAGATAACAAACAACTCTCGCATAAAGGCATGAGCATGTGAGAAAACTGTTCATCTACAGTGCTTCTGCCCCATGACAAACAACTCTCAGTAAAGCTGCTTATCTACAGTGTTTCTGTGCCATAACAACAATAATGAATAGTAAAAAAGGATGTTTTTTAGTTTTTAGTTTTCTTTTTTTAATTTTTGTTTGATAATTGATAGTTAATAATTAGCTTCATGCAGAAGCATATGCAATATCAAACCTGATTTGGAGTGAAGTTTAAGTTCCGGATAAGGGGAATAATTCGGGTTAATTTATTTTTAAAATAAAAATAAAAAAGTTGTCATTTTTAAAAATTAAAAGGTATGTAGTTTCTAAGTTTGATTTTTTCAAAGGCATCCAGCGGGTCAAAGAATAGGTCAGCCAAGTCTCAAATCCTTCGCGTCAAATTGGGTTAGAAAATATCACTTGCGCTGATCTCAAAAATATCTTCGTGGAGATTGTAGTTGCAGTGCTGTTGCTGACTCGGTAAGGTACAGCTGCCTGCTCCTTACCCTTGGAAGGGGTCTTCATCGGGTTCTGCTAGCAGTGGAGCCATATATTGAGAAAAAAACCAAAAAATCAATTAAATTGAAAAAATCAGAAAAAAAATAATTGAAAAAACTGAATAAAAAAAAACTGATTAACCCGGTTAAAATTTTGAAAAAACCATCCTGTTCAGTTCGGTTTCGGTTTTATAAGCAGAAAACCAAAAAAACCGAACCGAAACCGAAAAAAACCGGAAAAAAAAACCAAGCCAAACCGGAAAAACCGAGCCAAACCAAAAAAAACCGAGCCAAACCGGTTTGAACCGGTTTTTGCCCTAAAAAACCGAGCAGAACCAAAACCAGTCGGTTTGACCCGGTTTCGGTTCGGTTTCGTTTTTTTTTTAAATCGGTTTGGTTATTTTTTTATAAAAACCGAATCGGATCGAAAATGATCACCCCTAGTGGAGCCCTTCGTAAAATCTTTTTTTTTTAATTAAGAAATTGATAACTTAATATCCCTTAACTCAGATATGTATATTGAAATCATATATTTATGAGTTTGACAAGTTATCATATTTAATATCCATAAACTTATCCATACGCTAAACTCAAGTACATATAAGTCTAGTAAGTTACCAAATCTAATATTCTAGAACTCTGTATCTCGTCGAACTCAAGTGAATATAGAACTAATAATCTTTATAGGTCTCGTATTAAACTATAAAACTCCTTTTATTTTTTCTTGCGATCCTTAATAATTTTCATTTTTTACTACATGTTTATTTTTATAGTTTTTTTAAAAAATATTATAGTATTTTTTCTAAAAAAACAATATTTTTTTAAGCATTAGGAAATTTCTAAATTCATAAAACAAAAACATCTTTTATAGGCATTAATTACCTGTCATTATAGTCAATAAACAAGAATCAAGAAATAAATTGATTATTCAAGATATAAGTGTTACTTTAAACTCCATCACATCTCATCATGTTTTTCTTACCTGTGTGAAGAAAAACCTTGTTGATATTTTTAAATACTTGAAAAGTGTTATGATATTTTTGAAGTTTTAATTGCATGATTATGGGTTCATTTAAGGGTGTGCTATATATTATTTTTCAAAATAATTTTTACTTTAAAATATATTAAAATAATTTTTTTAATTTTTTAAAATATATTTTTAATATTATTATCAAATCAAAATAATTTAAAACAAAAAAAAAATTAAAAGTGATAATAATAATGATATCATTATTATTGGCAAAAGTGAAGGAACGTGTTAAAAGTTAATTGGTGAATCCACTGAGTTGTGGGGTTGAGGTTACAAATGATTATAGCAAGAGCTGTTAAATCGATCAACCATGGGATTAGGAGCCAAACCCGGATTGGGTTAAGGGGCTAGGCTTGGCTTGGGAGAGCCGAACCGAGCCCAGGGAAAATATAAAAAAGAAATATATTTTGGTTAGACGACGACTCGAACATGATTTGATTAATATGCATATGTTGGTGGGTTGAATGGCTACGTGGATGGTTCATCTACCAGAAAAACACAGTTTTAATGTGGCTGTGTTTTGTCCACGTATGACCCGTCTCTCTGTTTTTGCTTATCTCCATTGCTACCAGCTTCGTATCACACGACAGAGCATTATCTACTAATCTCCAGCAATAATTGAAAGGAAAATCATGGCATTTGAAATGGGTGTTGGTTAGGGATTTGATGTCTTGTCTCATTTGGATTTTCTCTTTTAATTATCACCGACCACTGGCACATGATTTGTGCCTAACGTGCAAGAAAATTAAGCATTAACCGACACTAATCACATTCTTATCCCTAATTTGATCTCTCCCTAATTCCCTACCTTGGCCGAACCACTCGTGTGTGGTGAGAGGCAAATTTCTTTCTTAATTCTCATCACAATCTTTTAATCCTTGTCAACACATCATTTACATTTCCATGGTAATTAAGCATACATTTCACAACATTCAAACTACAATTATCTTTAATTATCACTTGCCCTCATTTCGCTTCTCTTCCTTGCATGACCAAAAAATAATACAGCAGATGTCTAGCTCATTTTTCTTTTAATTTTTGTTTTCATATATCTATATCTATAAAAAACCAAAAAGAGCAAAAAAAAAATTAAAAAAAACCCTAGCATCGTGGGCCTTTGAAAGTGACACCCTAAGTGTGTGGGCCGATTTATTTTTTTCATTTAAAAGGATAGACAACCTTTCATTGGTCTTTTCTTTTCTAAAAAAAAATAGATGGACGATACGTCGTTTGTCAGCTCAAATTTCAAGAACTACAATGATGACTGAAAAATCAAGACTATGAATTTTTTACCCAAAAAACCTATTTTTCAACTCATTTAAAGCCAAAAATACTCTGCAAACACCCTTAGAATATGTACAAACCAATTTAGCAACATAATAAACCCAAAAAAGGGCTCAAATAAAAAAATCAAACCGAATAAATCTTTTCTATCCTCGAAATAGATATGTTTTTTAGGTAATATCAATGCTCAAAACAATCATTATAAGACTCTCATCATCAAATGAAACCTGTTAACACAAATTTCAATCATTTTTTGTAATCGGAATATGTGTCAACGATGACTTTCTCTCTTTACGCTGAAATCCAGCAGGCTTATCTCTCTCCTCTCACTAAAAAAGTTCTGAAAATTAGGGAAATGAAGTTTGGTATCAAAATTGAATTTCTGACAACTAAAGGGACCACTCACCAATAAACCAAAAAAGATCTAGGACCAAAATAAAAAAATTTGTATGAAATTTGAAGTTGCCACCTATTTTCTTCACCTTTTTTACTCTAGTCCTCTTTTCCAATTCAACCTTTTCTTGAAAAAAAAAAAATAATTAGGTACTCAAAAGGATTCAATTGTGCAAGAATAAAGTTTGAGGATCAAATTAAAAATTTTAAAAAATTAACTATTCTAATCTATAATGATTTGTAAACAAGAACACAGTCTATAATAAAATTACCACACTTAATTTTTTATTTTTAATTCCATAATTTTCGAATTACTTAGTTTCTAATGGTGGTTCATTCGGCCATAACTTGAAGAAATGGGGAATTGAACTTTGAGTTTTGTTAGTGTGGAAATCTATTACTAATGATTATGAATGAAGGGTAGTGCATGAAGTATGTGTGAACTTGTTGGAAATTAATCAAGCAAATATGTTCTCAAGGAAAAAAGGACTTAATTTTTAAGTAAAAAATAAATTTAATTAATTGAATTCAGTAGAATGATGTGTTAACTAAAGCACTAAGATGTATTAGATGGGAATGATTGTTATGAATAATGTCGAAAGGTGTGGAAATACTTGAATGTTCATCAAATTGATAAACTTAAATCTCGATAGATTTAACATTTAGCTTTCAGTTGAAAATAGAGATAGTAAATGAAGGAAATTGAGACATGCTCCTTCATGGGTGTTATAGTTAAATGTGTTAGCTTTCAATTGAAACTGATTTTTCTTAATTTGGAGCTATAAGACTCTTAGATATAAAAGGAAATTAAGACATGCTCCTTCATGAGTGTTATAGTTAAGTGTGCTACCTTTCAATTGGAATTGATTTTACTTAATTTGGAGCTATAAGACTCTAGATATGAATAAAAAAAAAAGATAAAGGTTAAACTAAATTTTGGTAGATATATTTCATCAAACATCTTTGAAATGGGTAGTTTTGAGGGTGTTAATGGTTGAATTATATTTTCTTCTCTTCAGAACAATTATAAATATATATCTTATCTTTTCAAAGAGTTAAACCACATTTGAAACTATGTTTTAGAACTCTAGTTATGAAGGAAATACTAAATAGTGTTCTGCATGATTGGGTCAAATAAACTAGAGTAATCAACTTAAAATTTATTTAGGATTTTTATTGATGTAGAATTATATTAATGACATGTAAATTATAGTGGAAGAATCTATGTTGTTAAAGGAGAATAAAATTATAAGCATGTATTTTGATGGTATAGAATAAATATGAATATGAGAAATTGAATGACCTAGGAACTTCAATGAGTGAGTTGGCTAAAGAAAAATAATTGGAAATTTAAATTAAGGATGGATTAAGATTTTACGAGAATTCACATATATGATAGATTTTATGGAATATTAATAATGACGCCTCCTGTTTTATTCAAGAAATGTGCCTGGAGCGAAATCATTTGTATTTGGAGGAGTCACTCGATTGGAAGAGCTGGTAGGTGCATTGCACCTTGTTTTTTTAATTTAAATATTTTATTTGTTAAATTTCAAATTTGATAATATATTGTTATGATGAAATCGAATGGGACATGCATAAATGGAATATGGATAAATTGCATAAATTATTGACTAAATCAAATGGAATATGGATAAATTGCATATAGTGATGTTTAATGAATATAACTCAGGTTTGTTATATTGCAAGTTGGTTATGCAAGTTGAAAAGGGTCACATTGAAATTGAGAAAGGAAAGGGTCTGAATTAATACTTAGTATCTATAATATCGATGACTAAAGATAAGATATAAATTGATAGATGACGATCAATTATTGGTATTTAAGAATATGACAAGTGTTGATGTTTAATGCTGAAAAAAATTATCATTAAGGAAATATATATGATTTGATCCTTGATTTCAGAAGGACGATAATTAGGGAAATGAATTTAGGTATTTAACAATCAATTAAGCTACGTTATTACTTAGATCACAAGTTCAACGAGTTAAGCCACATCATCTGCTCTTTTAATTTTATTTTGTTTGCTTAATGCATCTTTTGTCCCTCAAGTTTAAAAGAAAAATGTGATTTCTCCCTTTGTTATCAATTATTTTCTTTCACTATCCCATTTCCATGAGCCTGTCATTTTTTTCTTTTAAAAAAATATTTCATACAAAAAAAAAAAAACACATACGCTTTGTTGTCATATAAATCTATTAAATAAAAAATAATCTTCATGATAAAAAAAAAATATTGAAACTAATGGTATGCATAACTTGTGTCAAGAGTTTGGTTGGTTCATTTAAGTTCACTTGGTTTTTTTGAAAAAATATGGTTTTTTTTTATCAATTTTATTATTTAACATTGAGTTGATTGAAGATTTAACTTTATAATTTTTTTTTTCAAGATTATCTTCACAAGTTTTGCATCGCATGTCAACCGGAGTTGATCTAAATAGATATAATGTGTTTCCTTTTTTATATTATATAAAAATACCATTTACTATGCAATTAATTTTAAATTTATGGTTAAAATCTATTTTTATTTTAAAATACACATTAGCAATACCTAAATTTTATACTTTTATATTTGAAAATAAAAATTATTTTGACCCATGAAGTAGCACATGATAGAATGCTAGTCTTGTCTAATTCCTAATTGCAAGATAATGCTAATCTTAATTTAATTCAATTGATTCGTATTTATATCATTATTTTAAGTAAGTTTATGGTTTTAGTTTCAAACCAGAAATGAAAAAAACAAAAACCCGTACAAGGTGAGCTAAGCTCATGGATATGAAGAACAGTCTACAGATATATTTCTTCTCTCTTTTTTCAATTTCAATTTAGATATATCATATTTATATTTATCATCATTATAATTGATTATGTGTCCTGCAGTGATTTGTTTATCATTGTAATTAAAATTTAATTTTAAAGTGAATTGTTTGTAATCGCAATTAGCATGCACTAAATTCCCTGTTTTTAACATTATAATAAATTCACCGATATTTTTAATAATACAATAAATTCACCAATATTGGCAGTCATATAAATTCCTTGTTTTCCCCCCCTTCAGTCATATAAATTCCTTGTACTAAATTCCATTTAATGGCTCTTTCAGACCTTTTTTAGAGCTGATATTTAACCTTTTAGTTTCTCTGAAATCATAAATAGAAAAAGGCTGTGAAAAATACCAGCTTCAAATCTCTTGAAAGATAAATCATAATGTTTCCATGTTTGTTGATTTTGAAAATTTTAATTTGCTGGAAGAACCGTACTTTGTTATGATAAAAAAAGCATGTTCATTAATTTTGTTTGAGAGTGTGGTTGCGATTGTTTTTTAAAGTGTTTTTTACTCGGAAATATATCAAAATAATATTTTTTATTTTTTAAAAATTATTTTTAATATAATACATCAAAATGATATAAAAATATCAAAAAAATATTATTTTAAAATTAAAAAATTTAAAGTTTTTTAAAAATCGAGCAACTTAATTTAAGCGGCGAAGCATATTTGGTTGAGGCGTGAAAAGACCGCTTCAAATCATAAGTTTTGTCCATCCCACTACATTTACTGGTCCTGTGAATGGAAATGAATTTGTTGGCGCTTTGCTAAAATGATTGCCTCCATTTCTGTCATCTATTGTAATTATTGGATTGAAATTTAGTGCCTTTTTAGTGTATCTGATTTTGCACTGGATTTCCAGTAATAATTGATTTTTTTTAAAAAAAAAATTCATGTATTTCTGAATGGATTTAACATCAAAAAATTAATATATTTTTAAATAAAAAATATTTTAAAAAATAATTTCGAGTGAGAAATATTCAAAAATCCTACTCTTCCAGGGATAATACAATGGCTATACTCATGCAAAACAAAGAACACAACTGGGGTAAAACACGTTTTTCTGCTTCTAAAAATCATTACAACATATTAAATTTCAAAAATCATTATTAACTAAGTTCAGTTGAGACATCATTAGTAACTGTTCTGCGGCAGATTATGTTTTTTTTATACCGAGATTGTAGACAGCTTAAAAGCCATTCTTTTCTTCGCAAAAAGGGCCTATATGTTGGGCCTATAGATCACCATTAATGGGCTTTAATGACTCCCAGTCTGTGATGTCCCATCGGCCCGGCCTGAATCGCTTGGCAAGTTACCAGGGGCACATGCCACGCGTCCAGCAAAGGATCCGGGACTCAGCTCTGTTTGTGCAAGGGGCCCCCGGTCAAATTCTGTTCCCTCTTCCCTGTTTATCACTATTTGTCTTTGTATTTGAAAAATATTTTAAAAAAAATTAATTAATTTTTTTTGTTTTAAATTAATTTTTTATTATTATTTTCAGATCATTTTGATGCTATAATATTAAAAATAATTTTTAAAAAATAAAAAAATATATTTTGATATATTTCTGAGTGAAAAATATTTTGAAAAGCAACCACAACCGCAACCAAACACCCAAACACGAGTTTCCCTAAGACCCGGCTTTTTCACATGCTCTCTAATATATTTTACCCGCGCTCGCCGATGATCAGAAATTCTTTTTCCTATAAAACAATAGTTTATATAGCCTTTTTCATGTGTATTTATATAAAAAAAAATTAAGTGTAAAATCAAAAGCTCATACATACTCATAATTATGTAAATTACTAACAATATGTGTACAAAATGAAAAAGAAATCATTAATGATAAATGAAGAAGAAAATAGAAAAATCTATAGACATACATAGATCAAGTTATTTGACCTTGCAATACGTGTCTTTAATCCGATTGTGTTGAATGACTTTGTTTACAAGAATCAAATTTTTATTTAATCAAACGATAATATAAATAGATACACATTAAATTGATTTGATAAAATAAAAGAAAAAAAATATTATATAAGGTTATGCATATTAGAAACATTATCCAAAAATAAATACTTTTTTATTCATATAAAACATAAAAAAAAAAAGAATATAGATGAATTAGAATAATCATTTCAAAAAACAAAAGCATTCAAAATAATTAAAAAAATAGTCATCACTTAAAAAAAGCTACATGAACAAAATAAAAGAGAGAATGAGTGTTAATAAATATAAATAAAAAATAATTTTTAAAAAATACATATAAAAAAATAATTAGAAAAAAGAAGAAGGAAAAAGTCAGTTATTATTAGGTCTAGCAAGCACGGTCAACTCGTCGACCTATTTAGTAAGAGCTCGCGTGCTTGGATTAATTACAGATAGGGCGAATGACATGTCGTATGCCCTATTTTTTTAAAAAACAAATTAAATTAGATGACGCGTCGTCTGATTTTGCTCAAATCTTGGCCATTATGGTGATTGAAAAACCAAGATCAAATGTTCTTTGACCCATAAATTTATTTTTCAATCCATTTTCTACCCAAAACACCTAGAAAATACTATAGGAACCTTGCTAAACGGATTCATGGGCTTAAAAAACCTAAAAAACCACCATAAAACCTGAAATCAACCAAAAATCTTATCAAGCTCATATGTGTTTTTTTATGTATTTTCAAGATAAAAAAAACCTAAGTTGAACTCCCCGCGTCGTATGGAACCATTGACACAAAGATCGATCATTTTGGTGGTCGAAACCAGTATCAACGATATTTTTCTCTCTCTGTCATTAGAAACCAACGACTTTCTCTTTCTTCTCTCAATCTATGAACTAAAAATAAAAGAAAAGATGAAGTTTTTTTATCAAAATTGATTTTAAAAAAAACTTTAAAAAATTCCAGGGACCCAATTGTTATAATTAGTAAAGAATGAGGACTAAGTTTAAGATTTCAAAAATAATTTCTAAAACACCACCCATCTTCTCTGCATGTTATATTTTAGTTCTTTATCTTTTAATTTCACCTTTACTGATCAATTTTAGCTAAATTAGCCTCTAATTAGGCCATTGAAGGGCAATTTTTTTTTTTAAAAAAAAAATGAAACAAAAACTCATGGGTATAGTGAATCCATAATGCCTAGAATTTTGGTCCACAATGTATAGGAGAATAGTATTTCCCCACGCCTTTCATAGTATTTATGATTCTCGGATAATTTAAAACTACATATAACAAATATTTTGATCACTTTGCTTTAGCACTCATCAAAATTAGTTTAGAGTTCAAGGCTATATATGAAAATTTAAACTATAAGTGTAACATCCTTAATTTTTGTCTCGTTTTTGAAATTCAACATGCCCATAATTAATAAAGTCTCCATTATTGTTTATTTTGTAAATCTTAGCAGCATTTTCCCTATTTAGTAATGTTACCAAGTTATCGAGATCATCAATATTTGCGCCAAACATTCTTTTTATCACATAGTCCAATTAATATGGATATCTTGTCAATAATCATTCCACACATTTAACTATATTCATTTACAATTACTTCTTATACCTATTATATATCACAAATATCTACAATGTATTGCTAATTATCTTACGAAATTATAGAAATTATAACTATATAATTAAGGGAAATATAAAAGCATCACATTCCATCTAAATAAAAGTTTCAACTAATTAAATTACATTCCATGAAAAATAAACTAGAACGTTATTCATAAATTCAACATTTTATATTATCATTAAGTTACTAAGTTTTCAATCCTAATACATTAATAAAAAAAAAGGACTTATATCATTCCCTAAACTATAGCAAGAAAGAAACCACAAGCATAATCCACACTAATATGGACAAGTCTGGAAAGAACTTGTAATACGAAACATATTATAAGTTCTTAGGATTAAGAGGTTTGCTTCCTCTGTGGTCTCAAGTTCAAACCCTGTAGTTGCTAATATAATGATTACTGGAGGCTTACATGATCGTTAACTTCAAGGCCCGTGGGATTAGTTGAGGTGCGCGCAAGCTGACCCGGACACCTACCTTTATATATATATATATATATATATATATATATATATATATATATATATATATATATATATATATATATTAATGCCTATATCACTTAATGAACAAAAGAATTTACAATCATGATATTAAATATCTTCTTAAGCAACAATTTACAATCATGATATTAAATATCTTCTTAAGCAACAATTCATTCCTTTATTCTTTTAACCTTTCTTTATACCCTTTTATTCTTTTAACCAATTTTAATTTCAATCCACTCATTAATGTCCCTTTAAAATTCTCATTAAAATTATATATATATATTAACCGGAGTTTTACAATAAGACAAAATACACACACACTAAAAGATTTATTGGCAAGTTAAAATTTCTACAAAAGGTTTTGTACGTTTTTACCGAGAAAAAGAAATTTCCAGAAAGAAATGCACTTGGGAAATCACTATAGACTGTTAAAAAAGAAAAAAGAAAAAAGAAAAAAGAAAAAAAGTCAGGAGAGGCAAATCCTGCACCATGAGCACGACCAAGGCTGCCAGACGGGCTACATTGATGAGACCCTGTCATTCACGACATTGTCACACAAAAAGGTGGGCCGAGCCCAGTAGCTTTTCTTTTTTTAATTCATTCCCAAATTATTATAAAAAACTCTAAAATCACCTGGCAAAAACGGGAAGGAATTATTTATTTTAATCCTCGAACTCTTTGTTAGGTAATTTAATCCTTGTATTGTCAAAATGATTGATTTAAACTCTAAGGGTAATTTTATACATTCTCTGTTAAATCTTTCTGTTAGGGGTGGGAAAAAAACCAAAAAACTGAGAAAATCGGAAAAAAATAACTGAAAAAACTAAATAGTAAAAAAAATCGATTAAACCGATTAAAATTTTGAAAAAACTGACCGGTTCGGTTTCGGTTTTATAAGCCTGAAACCGAAAAAACCGAACCGAACCCAAACCGAAAAAAACCGAGCCAAAACCAAAAAACCAAGCTAAACCGGTTTGAACTGGTTTTTGTTCAAAAAACCGAACCGAACCGAAACCAGTCAGTTTGAACTGGTTTTTATTTTTTTTAAAAAAATTTCAGTTTAATTATTTTTTTTTAATAAAAACCAAACAAAAAATTATCATCTTAACTTTCCATGCATATCTGATCACAATTTCATTTTCTTTTGGAAAATAAAATAATATTTTGCAAGAAACATAACTTTTATTGAATTTGACCTAAAAATCTATATTGCTTGATAATTAAACATAACTTTTGCGTAAAATTGATACGATATTTAATTTAATATCAATTTCAATGATTACATAGATGAATTGGAGATTCATCAGGAAAAAATTGATACTTTGGACTTCCAATGATCATGGAATTCTTTTTCCGATAATCAAAACATGAAAAGAGCTGCAAGTTATTTAATGTGAACTATTAAATTTATATCTTTTTTTTTTAAATCTCTTTGAATTGATCAAGAACTGGTAAACACATTATTAGAAAATTGAAAAATAAAAATAAAATAAAATAAAGACGAGTCTTCTGGGGTGTCCCCCCACAGATTCTCTTGCCATCACCGCTTATCTTTCGAACACCCTTCACTGTCCTCAATCAATACAAGCACCCTCTCTTCGTTTCTTGTATTTTTTTTTAATGGAAATTCAGAAATAAAGACAAAAAACTAGGAAAATACCAAACCTATCCCTGAAAGCAGGCACTGGCTCTCACTGATCGATCTGCACATATTTCGCCTCCAAATATTACATTTTGTTCCTCCTCCGCTATCTCTCACAGTCCCCGGCCATCCATAAAACAGAAGTCCATTTAAGGTCAGCTTCTCTTCTCTTCATTTTCTTTACTATCACAATCGATTTTTTTTTATTTCTTTCCCCTTACATTTTTTTCTCTCATTATTTTTACTTGATTTTCTTTTACATTTACTTTCTGATTCTTTGCTGCCTTTAATCCCATATCTGTTACCATCCAATCAGCTCGTAAGTTTATGGTTCTTGATTCTTATGCTCTGTTAATTATAGATCTGTTTCTTGTATTTTTTGGGGCTCTTGAGAGTATTTCTTTGTTTCCTGATTGCATAGATCTTGTACTGTTTAGTTTTTTTTGGTTGCTTAAATGAAGCTTATTAACTGCATTTTTTTTGTGCATTTATCATCTGGGCTTCTTTCATATTTGTTAGATTTTCATTTTTTACACAGTCTGGGTTCATAAAAATGGGGAAAGTGAAGTGTTTTGTGCGTGTTGGATAGTTTTTATGTTTCTTGCATCCATTTTGGCACGTGGGCTCTTGTAAATCTGTTTCTTTTCTTTTTGAACTTAAGTTTGGCAAATATTTATCGGTTTTGCAGTTTATATTTTGCTTCATTTCATGAGATTTTGGTAGCAGTTGAGGAGATTCATGCTAATTTTTTTCTTTTTTCTGTGGTGATTGGAAATCGATTACTTATCCAGATTATGATTCGTGAAATTGAATGGGTATTGATCAAAAGGAAGCAAGTTCATGCTTTTACAGTTGAAATGAAGCATGGTAGTATACAATGTAGATAGGGGCAGTGGTATTTGTTGCATTTTCTTCTTTTTTTAATGAGTTTGTGTGTGTTGTTGGTTTAATTTGTTTTGTATTATCAAATCAGCAGGATTGTGAAGATTAAATTGGATGGAGGGAGTTGGGGCTGAGGGTGCCTCGGTTGCATCGCCTGTTGCACAATGGGGACATGATGTTTGGAGGATTTATCAGTATTATCTTGATAAGAGTACACCTCATACGGTCTACAGGTGGATTGGCACTCTTGTTGCAGTGGCTATCTACTGCTTGCGAGTTTGTTATATTCAAGGGTTTTACATCATTGCCTATGGGCTTGGAATATACATACTGAATTTGCTAATTGGGTTTTTGTCACCACTGGTTGATCCTGAAATTGATCCTTCAGATGGTCCTTCGTTGCCGACAAAGGGTTCTGATGAATTCAAGCCCTTCATTCGCCGACTTCCTGAGTTTAAATTCTGGTAATGAAAACAATTTTGCCACTCGTGGCATTTAATCTTGTAATTACCCCCATGCTGTTGGTATGCTTCTGTTGTTCCTTATAACCTGATAAATGATTCCCAGTAGTCTTTTGAGACTTCAGTCATGAGTGATTCACTTGGGCACTTAGCAAGATACATTGGTGGTTCTCATAGTTCTTGCAGATTCTCGTTTGCTTTTAAGAATTAAGTGGTTGGAAAGCTAAATATTTTTAGTAGTTTGTTTGGTTAAGTCCAGATGTTTCTCTATCCCAAGCCTTTTCTCAACTACTTAGGGCTGCTTTTGAGGATCCATCTTTGATACATCTATGCATGCCAATAACCTGCTGTTTCTGCCATTACATTCAGGTACTCCTTCACAAAGGCATTCGTCATCGCATTTGTTATGACCTTCTTTTCCATGTTTGATGTTCCTGTCTTTTGGCCTATTTTGCTCTGTTACTGGATTGTTCTTTTTGTCCTTACAATGAGGCGCCAAATTGCACATATGATCAAATACAAATATATTCCATTCAGTTTAGGAAAACAGGTGAGTTTCCGAGTGCTTTACACCTCTATTTTTCTCTTCCACGCAACCACCTTTTATTCACACCTCCAATAACTGTGGCTGCTGTAACTTCCTTTCTTATAGTAGGACTGCTATTATGTGAGATGACATTCTGGTTTCTTTGGTATTTAACAGAAGTATGGTGGTAAGAAATCTTCTGCAAGTAGCAGTGGCTCCCGTGGGGACTAAAGCTTGGCTGGTTGATAGGCAACTAGAAAAGGACCAGATGGAAGGAAATATTTAGACATGAAGATTCATGACAATTGATTTTTCCTTTTTAAGGGACATGCCTTCATGTTGTGATGGACTTTAATATGCACTTACAAACCTAAAGTTCAATTGTGCCTTGGCATTTTATGATGGCAGAGTGCTGATGTTGCAGAAGTGAAACTTTATTGTTTATATACAAACGAAGAAGATTCATTTACGTTTCTGAGAATGAATATTGTCTATGTAAAGTGCTTGATTCCGTTGTATTAGTTCCCTCTATGGTAGTCATGAAAAGTGGCATTGTAGCCATTAGTGTATGCTTCTGTAGTACTGGAAGTTATGACAGACAGATAGAAGTGGACCACTCTGTTTCAAGTTAACTTTAAATTCGAATGGTTTATCTTATTTTTTTTCTGGGTCAAGCGCGTGTTCCAACTGATATATTTGGAGCGAATTGCATTGGGTGATACTGAGATTTCTTCCGTACTTGCGTTGATACGTAAAATGGGTTGGTAAATCCTCTCTTTATGTTGATTGCCTTAACTGGTCTGCAAGATCCATCAATCTTTGCTTATGGTTGAATTCATTTCTTCATGCAAGGAATTGAATGTTTTGTCCTTTTCCAGCTGCCTCTTTCTACCTCAGCTCAGTGCATGCACCTAGGAGTCTGTCGCCTATCCGGGATGTAGGTTCGGCTTTGTATTCATCTACCCCTTCACCCTCGAGTCCTTTATCATGGCGAAGGTGGAGATTAGGGACCGCTGCCAGCCCTATGTTCATTGGTTGAAGTTGCCCAACATTTTGAGATCTCTGTCAATGAAGCCAAGACTATGGAGTCTGGACACCAGTACACCACCATATAAATCTCTGGTGTACATCACTACTCGGCCAGGCCCAATTCAGTGAAATCAGTTTAACGACGAAAGGACGAAGAAAGAAAACAAAAAACCCTCCTTAGACCTCTAGGCTCTGTACCTTCTCTCACCTGCCACTTCCTTTCTTCTGGCTTTCTCACCAAGGAGACGGTGACCCTCTAAAAACCCATCAAAATATTCTTCCAAGATATTAACAGAAGAAAACAAGACTTGGAAAGATGAATTGACGGAATTTTCTGTAGAGAATATATAATTTATACAATAACCTTTCTGTACAGAAAATTCTAACAACGCATCTTTGCGTACGCTTTGGGGTGGTTATAATTGCGCGAGTATCAGGTGTTACAATTCTTGAAAGAAAGTAGATTCACATAAGTTTTTGTTGCATTGCTTAACAAACGCCAAACAAAGTCTATTCGAGGTTAACCTCTACTCTCCATATTTTCCTGACAATTTGGACCGATTTCCCTTCTTTTACGTCCTTTTTTCTGTTTAGGCATTTACATTTTGGGGATCTTCTTTGTTTCTTGATTCTAACACTCAGACTAGATTGATTGAGATACTGTGTTCATTTTTTATTTTTTATTTTTTAGTTACGTAAATGGAGCTTGGTAACTACATTTCGGTCCCTAGAAGGTGGGAAGTGAGATTTTTGGGCTATTGGTTTCTTTTTATGTTCCTTGCATAGTTGCATATATTTGTCATCTGGGTTTCTTTGGCATTGGTTAAATATTGATCTTTAAGGGCTTTTTTCTTTTGTATATTTTGGTGCGTTTATGTGATTCTATAGCTATTCGTGCCTTCTTGTTTTCAAATAAATGGGTGTGAATGGTTGATTTGATTGGAAGGTGGAGAGAATGCCTGAAGATTTTGATTCTTGAAATTGATATTTCCATGAATTTGGAACATTTACATTGAATGTGAAGCTTGAGTTGAAAGAATATTTTTCACTTGCAAGTTTATATAGTCATTAAAGCATTTCCACGATCTTGGTACGTGTATATCCAGGGACATGTTCTTTTCTGCTTTATTATGTTTTTTTGATTATCTTTGAATATGAGGATTTGTTATTCAGAAGCATTCATTGATGTACATGTTTGGTATTTGTTGTATCTTGTGCATTTCTACCTGTTTGTTTGCTGGCTTGATTGGTTTTGTACTGTAAAATCTGCAGGTGTGAAGATCAAAACTAATGGAAGGATTTGGGGATGAGAATGCCTCAGTGGTGTCACCTGTTGCTCGATGGGAACATGATGCATGGAGGATGTATAGATTTTATCTGGATAAGGCTACACCTCATGCTGTCTATAGGTGGATTGGGACTCTTGTTATAGTGGCTGTCTATTGTTCACGACTTTATTACGTTCGAGGGTTTTACATCATTGTTTATGGGCTCGGGGTATACATAGTGAATTTGTTAAGTGGGTTTTTGTCACTTCTGGTTGATCCTGAACATGCAGATGGTCCTTTGCTTCCGACAAGTTGTTCCGATGAATTCAAGCCACTCATCCGCCGGCTTCCAGAGTTCAAATTCTGGTAATGAAGTATCTATGTGCCATTACGGTATTTAGTCTTTTTGTTATTTTCATCCTGTTCATATTAATTATCGAGTAATTCCTTCCACCGTTATCTATAACCTGATAAACGATTTCAAGTAGACATTTGATAATTCGATCATAAACTATTCTCTCTTAGTTTTATATTTTACTCAGTCAGTCGGCAGGAAAAATGTTGAATGTTGGAGGTTCTCATAGTTTCATACAGATTCTAGATTGCTTTCAAGAATCAAGTAGTTAGGGAGCTAGTGAACTATGGTAGTTTGTTTGACCGGGTAAATTACCACCCGAACACTTTCCCCAGCACCATAGGGCTGCTTTTGCAGATCCATCTTGGATATATCTGTTCCTGAAAATAATCTATTGTTTTGGCTGTCATGTATCTAGGTACTCCTTCACAAGGGCATTCATCATCGCTTTTGCGATGACATTCTTTCCAGTGTTTGATGTTCCTGTCGTTTGGTCTATATTGCTCTGTTCCTGGACTCTTCTTTTTGTCATCACAATGGGGTATCAAATTAGATACTTGATCAGATACAAGTGTACCCTATTCAACATTGGAAAGCAGGTGAGCTTCAAGTACTTGCATCTGGAACAGCTTATCATGTAGTAGGATTACTGGCACATCAGATATAAAATCTTGGTTTCCTTTTGGCCTGACAGAAATACGGTGGTAAGAAATCATCTGCAAGTAACAATGTTTCCTGCATGGCCTGAAAGCTTGGTTGGTTCATGGGGCACTAAGACAAGGACGAGATGGTGGAGAAATGTAGACGTTAAACGTTTTCTTCTCGAAGGGCATGCCTTCATGTCATGATGAGCTTTAACTTGCACTTACACATGACTTCAGTTTTGCCTTGGCTTTTTTTAATGGCAGACATTCTGGTTTTACAATAAATTCGCATGATTGCAGACATTTTGGTTTCTTCAATGAGACTTGAATCCAGTGATCAAGGACTTAAATCTATGGGTGTGTTAAATGGGCCAAGCCCAATCTAATGAAACCTCATTCCATAACAATCTAAGCCATGGATTTGAATCCAGCGGGCTTAAAATATATCCATATATAATTCTGTCAACATCTTTTGCTTCTCTGTAACACTTCACTCTTACCAGAAATCATCAGAACCGAAATCTCCCTTCAAAATCCCCCAACCCTATCACAATGGGAAGAGTAAAGGGAAATGTGCAAAGCGAGCATATGCTGCACAACTTTTGGAGGTATAAAGCTCTTGTAGTGTGCTCTACTTATGAGTGGCAACAGGACATTAATTCACCCTTGTGTCTCCATTAATGACTCTGAAGGGCCCACTGTTCCTCAGTAAAATGTGTCCTACATCTGTGCATTGATATTCTCTTATATTGTTTGGGCGGGTTGTTTGGTTGTGCATTTAGTGTTTAACGCAGCGTAGACATTAACGCATCACAGCTTGCTATAATGTACTTAAGTTGGTCTTTTGGCTGTACAGGGTGATGATCACAGTGATATTGTTCTTTCAGATAAAGAAATATGTGATCATGAAGCTCAGAGGCCTCGACGCCAAATGATGGTTCAATTTCAAAGCTGGTTTGATCTCCCTTCACAAATGCAGAGTGATCATATGATAAAACCACATTGAGTGGAGCCGAAGCTTCTGCAAAAAACAGATAGGAAAAGAGAAGCGATGTCAAACTTGATGACTTCTCCATACAAACTTTTAAAAAATATGATACTAAGATCAGTACTGCTAGACATTATTTAAACTCAAGCTGACAGAGTTCTGACAGATGATACCATTACCAGTGTTACGAGTACAATTTTACATATGAAGCTAATGAAATGATATTCATACCTTGAATGTCAACAAAAGTTGCTGCTCCGGCACATCGGTCCTTTCTAGGGTTTTACCAATCCTCCTACAAAGATACAAAATCAAAGGGAAAACATATATCGCAAGTTATACTTATTAGAAATACTTTAAATAAATAAATAAATAAATTTTATTTTTAATGTACGTAATATTCTCGACATTATGTAATACAAAATTCAAATAAACACTAAATAATTATAGGAAAAGCTGGAAATGCTTTTTTCCATTTAAATCCCCATTGAAAATTCTCCAAAGAATTTGGCTGAGTTTCTTGCATGAACAAGCTAGAACCTGTATTTATTTAATCAAGATTTTCAACACAAATTATATTCATGACAAGATTTATTGAAACTATTCAAAAATAACATATTATCAATTCAATTAATTAAAATTTATCAAATCTAAAACACACATACAATATACTAACAAATACTTGAAAAGGAAATTCTAAACAGTATATGAGAGGGTGAATAGTGTTCTGTGTGCACAATACTTTGCCCACGCTAGGTAGACAATGATGTAAATCCATGAACAGTAAATAATTCTTCACACAGTACTAATTGCTACTGAGATTTTAACTCTTTGTACAGCCTTACTATAAGATGGGTGATGCTAAACACAATGGTCTATTTTTTGGTAGGGGATATGGAGGGCTGAGATTCTCCATGCTGTAAGAGCGAGGACATGACTGAAGCTTACAAATTTCTTCGATCGCATGTTTGCATTAACTTATATAAACATCTGCTAATATGGAAAAGCAAGAGGAATGCACCACTATTCTAGAACATACTCTCTGTTAAGATAATTCAGCATGGCAACCTTGGGAAAGCTTTCAGGTTTGCCGACCTTGGCTGATGTGCTGAGGGGCATATTAAAAGGAGTTTCTATACGAAACAATGCATTAATAGGCGCTAAAACACCAATGATCACTCCAATTTTGAGAAATGTAATCTTATAGTCAAAAGGATGTCTATAAGTGCAAGTGTTACGACCATCTACATGATTATTTATTAAGGCAATGCTGCTTGACGTCGAACACTCAGACAAATTGATTCAGGTATTCATCCACAGTAGTGTATTTGACATCAGGATAAAGCTCTGAAGCCTCCACACCAAATGATGGTTCAATCTCGAAGTTGGTATGATCTCCCTTCACGAACACTGAGTGACGGATTGATAAAATTACATTTACTGGAACTGAAGCTTCTGCAAAAATAAATAACAAAAAAAGAAGAAAAAAGAATGAATAAAGAGAAGACAAGCAATTCGCCAAAATTTGCTAACAGTTACTCAAACTCGTTAAAAATGATTTAACTACTTCATCGTGATTATATCCATCTCATGGGCAGATTTATTAAGAAAATGTCATGCTAATGATGAAGTAATGTTATCATCAGATGTGCCTAGGTTGACAGAAGTGTAAATAGATGCTTGTAAATCGAAGAGATTTTACTGTCTATGTCATAGCTGTTAACTTATAAGCTAGTGAAATGATATCCTTACCTCGGATATTTTTAAGAAGTTGTTCCTCTGGAACATAGATCCTTTCAAGGGTTTTCCCAATCTTCTTCTCCCACAAGGACACAAGGTCATTGAATGAGATAGTGTTGGCTGGGGGTCTAATGTAGAGAATTTTGTTCAAGGTTCTGGGATCATCTACTGCTTTGATAGTGTAGGTGGCAATGTCATCTTCTTTGTTGAAAACAGCTGCAGATCAAAACATGAACTGTAAATTCATTCGATGCATTCATCATCAAGCTTTTCACATGCTTAGATATTGGAGTCCATTACCAAATAGAGCACTTGGTAGGCTAGTGCCTACTTTGATTAAAACAGTTGCATGGCCTTTACAATTTTAGCAGACCATCCTCCAAAATCTATGGAGGGTCTGCTGAAATAAACAAGAGACATTAAGAATTTAATTCTATCACAGGAAAATTCAACAGAATTTGTGACACACTACCTTTAGGATTTCCATCACCTACGATGACAACTTTATCTCTTGGAGGAGCAGTAGCTCCAGGCTGGTTCAAAGAAGGAAGGAAATAGCCAGAAAAAAAGTTAGACGATACATAGGTGAACGGAATTCCTTGAGCCTCAATAGCTCTTCTTATGTTAGCCTTCGTAGCAAATGCTGATTTTGCTGGCTCAACAGCATGCACTCTATCCACATCATTTCCAAACTCCGATGGGAAAAATCTCTGCAGAAAAACAACAATTTTCATTACAAGCACATAATTCATAAACTTGGGAATTTTCAAACCCCAATCCAGACAGGAAAAACACATGTCAATTAAGCAACAACTCATGATCACTCAGACAAATTTAACTACGTTATAAATACCTTAACATTTCCAGCTTCTTTAATAGCAGCAATAATCCTGCCTTGCTCAACTAACTGAGCATGACCCACTGTAGAGATCACCACATCCACTTGCTTTATAGCCTTCACCAAACTCTCATGATCAAACAAATCTCCCTTCAAAACCGAAAACACAAAAGCAAATATAAAGAAATATTAAAATTTCCCAGTTTCACATTTTCTTTTTCCAGGAAAAAAAACAGCTTAATTGGAGACGAACCCTATTATTATAACTTGTTGCTGTAACAACTAATAAATCGAGACAAAATTATTAGTTAATCTGCGCCCATAATATATAAGAATTTCTCATTTATAACATGGATTTTTCAAAAAATTATCCCTAGGGAACATAAGTTTTTATTACATGAATCACCGGTCCAACAAGTAGCGAAAAAATGGGATAGCTAACTGGTGGCACATGCCCCTTAATCCACGTTAAAGAATTAAGGACACCCTTGTAACCCCAAAAAGAAAAGCGAAGGAAAAAAAGAAACACTTACAATGAGGAAATTGACCCCAAGATTCTTGAAGTTGTCAATGACATTGGATTTACCAGGGTTAGAGAGAGTGGAGTCTCTGACAAGAACAGAAGTAGGATGGCCTGCCTTAGCACTAGCTTCCACAATGAATTTTCCTATGTATCCTGTCCCTCCAATGAACAAAATCTTGCTTTTCGTTGCCATTGCTTAAATTTTCTGTCTGGAGATCAATTATAAGCAGAAATTACTGTCTTCAAGTGTCAAAAGAGATTTGACAAAAGGGAAAGATTTAAAGTTGCGGAGGGGATTGAGAGTCACTGGATCACAAATCATAGTGAGAGAATGCATGTGTGAAATTACAGAAATACACTTTAGACTGTGAGCAAATTGTGATGTGTGCATGGCGATGTTTCTGTATTTTGGCAAGAGAATCTGTCTATGATCAAGTGGGTTGTTTTGTCATTCGTGGGTTCTTGTGGGAAATTTTGGAAGGTTTGCAGCCGTAGTAATTTTGGGGATTAATGGGCATTTGGCCTGTTAATCGGTATTGATTCATTTGCTATTATGTATCTACCCATTTTATGGCACATCATTTGGAGTAGCCCAACAAATAATTTAGGTTCTGCAAATATCAAGTATCCTTCTTTTTTAAAAATAATAATCACAAAGCTTCAAGCTTCTTTCTAATCATGATAATCTAAATCTAATTTTAGATTAAATAGTTAATGATCCTCTAGAATTAGCTGGAAGAATGCTTACTGTCTTGGCAGTCAAACCATATTTTTTAGTATACTGTTTTCCGTACCTAAGTTGTCAAATTCAGTTCTATTCCATGAGTTAATTAAAAAAATTATGAATTTGAGAATTCATTTGGATCATATTTATATTTGAATTGGATAAAAAATTAACCAAGTTAAATTTGATTAGTTGAACAAACCTAATCACATTAAAGTAATGTGTAATTTTTTCATCACCTTGAAGCATGTGTAAGTGCATGGATACACATGACCGATGATTTACCCAATTGTTTTTTCCAAGAGTTGAAAAACCATTTGAACTTTGTGTTTTTTTAGTACTTTTTTTTTTTTGTCATTTGACTAGAATCAACATTTGTGAAAATGTCTAGTTTTAATCTCGACCTGATTTTCCATCTATTTTGTAAAATAATCCATGATCACTAACACATATGCATGGTTTTTGCTAGAATGGATATAAATTTTTAAATTTAAATCCATTGCCCAACCTCTAAATGACCAAAGTTTTATTATAGAGTGCAACTTTGTAGCTAGTACCTTAAATAAATATCCATGCTTTTGACATGGTTTACACTCGGTTCACATAGGTATTGCAATCGTCCTTCATCTTTGTTATGTGCTCCTTAACTAGCCATTTTCAATTCTTTTTTCCATCAAAGATCCTGAATTTGAAAGCTCGCCAGACTCATATCTATTTGTGCTCAGCACGTAACTGAACCCAAGAATATTAGGTATGGTAGCTCGCCAAACATACATCTCATCTAGCTCAGCACATAGTTGAACCAAAAGAAGTTGTGTCTGACAACTTGTCAGACCATTGCCCACTTGGGCTCGGCTAATATTCACACCCGAGGATGTTGGGTCTGGAACTGAGCTAAACCTATATCATTTGGATTTGACATTCTACCAAGTCTTGGGTTATTTGGTATGGACGCAAGTCCTACTCATATATTATCGAGTTATTACCCTGTCTTTGAGCTTTTTAAACAATGACTTATGCTTAAAATTAATTTTAAAAAATATGTTTATACATCATATTTATTGTTACATGTATTTATAAATTCTAATTAATTACGCATGCTTAGTTAAGTTCATTCCATTGTATGTTTATGTCATTTTATTACCATCTATGAATAATATTTTTTTCAATATCTATGATGTTTCAAAGAAGGAAATTGCATGATGATTTGTTTCCGGTTTTTATTATAGTTTTGAAACCTGGCCAGGCAGGTCAACCCGGGACCCGGCTGACTTGGGGTTGGAACCGGGCTGGGTTAAAAAAAAAGGCAGTCAAAAACCCGACCGACCCGACCGGTTGACTTAATGACCCGGTTGACCTGACAAGATTCGGTCAAAAACTCGGTTACAACCCATTCACTATTTTTTTTTTTACTAAAACAATATCATATTTATTTATAAAAAAATTAAAATTGACCCGAGTTTTAAGCTGGATCGACCATCAAATCAAGATTCGGTTAAAAACTCGGTTACAATTCATTCATTAATTTTTTTTATCAAAACAATATTATTTTTATTTATAAAAAAATTAAAATTAACTCGGGTTTTGAGCTGGATGCAGCACCAAATCAAGTTTAAAAGCACTTGTGAGTTGTGACTATGACTTTCTCAACCGTCCTGGTCTTGCTTAGATTAACAGTATAGTTGATCGCAGCGTGGCTCGGGATCCGACACAAGTTATGCCGACAAAATTAGCGGTCGTGACAGAATACGCACTCAGCATTTATACAGCACATATAGATCCGTGGAGGAAAGAAGCTCTAAAAAAAGTGGATGCCATAAATGCGCAGGCGGGTCATTATAATTAATGATAAATTGGATGCTTGTACTGATGCAGACAAGTCGTACATAAATTAAGGTCCCGGCAACTTAATTGTGTTCTTAATCTCAAAAAAGCAAAAAAAATTGATAGTAATCTTAGACTACAGTCCAAACGTTAACCCTGCATGTTTGTTTCTCTTTGTACATCAATTTGAGTACATAAATTGCTAAACCTTGTTATCCTTTCTTCTTGATTTTTTATATAGCCTCTGACTTATTTACTTCTATCTCAGTCGAGGCAGAATTGCATTTGTATAGCATTAAAGAGGCATGGTCTGGGTAACGTTAATATCCCCTCATCAATTATTATTTTTTTTGCTTAACAGGTTAGAGCATACTGGGAGGAGTGTAGGATTTTCCGAGCATGGAAGCAAAGAAATTGGGCCTGGTCCTCGGCATAATCACTATTGTGGCAGCTTTTACTCGGATTCTTCATATCCTTGAAGCACCGGAAGTCCAGCATGCGCTTTTGGGGTAGGTTTTTCTTCTTCTTTTTTAATGGTGCTTGTCACCTCAAGCCACTTTCTCTCAATTAGCTAATGCAATGTCACTCTTCCTTTATTTTCCTTTTATTGTTGGTGGTTCGACTACATGCTTTCCGAATGCAAAATCTCTAATAAGTTGCTAATACTTGCAGGGAATTCAATTTCATAATCCCAGGCATGCTAAAACTAGCCTCGTCTCCGGGGAAGGATCAACAGGAAAAACCTCTAGTTATTTTGCCAAATTTAACATCGTGCCATGAATCTATGGGTCGCTCTGATCTTCCTGTTTACTGCTGCCCACCAATGAATCAATCAAATGTTGCTATTATTGATTTCCAATTTCCTGATCCTTCATTGCCTTTGCGTGTACGACGGCCAACCCATCTCCTCGACGACAACTATATTTCCAAGTACAAGAAGGCTATAACCATAATGAAGTCTCTTCCAGACACTGATCCTCGGAGTTATACTCGTCAAGCCAATCTGCACTGTCTGTTCTGCACAGGAGCATATAACCAGCAGGGCTCCAATTCTCCACTTAACATCCACAGATCATGGCTGTTCTTTCCCTGGCACCGTATGTTGATCTATTTCCACGAACGTATCCTTGGAAGTCTCATAGGCGATGACACATTTGCTTTGCCATTCTGGCCTTGGGACATTCCTGAAGGAATGGTGATTCCTGAAATGTACATGAAGGCTCCATTTTTCCATGAAGCACGTGACTTTTCCCACTTTCCACCAAGTGTGGTTGATTTAGACTACAGTTGTACTACGCCTAGCAGTGAAGACTACAGATGCTTCGAGAGTGGGTTAGGACCTGAAGACCAAGTTCACACCAACTTGGTGATGATGTATAACCAAATGGTAGCAGGTGCAAAGAAGATGGAACTCTTCATGGGCTGCCCTTATAAGGCAGGGGAGGGAGGGTCTTGCAATGGGCCTGGCACCATAGAACTAGCCCCTCACAACACTGTGCACAAGTGGGTAGGGAGCAATTTGAATCCGGGAAGCAGGGAGGATATGGGTGTCTTTTACTCTGCTGCAAGAGACCCTATTTTCTATCCACACCATGCCAATATCGATCGTCTTTGGGACGTTTGGAGGACGCTCCATGGGAACAAGGTTATCACTGATCCTGATTGGCTAGACTCTTCCTTTTTCTTTTATGACGAGAAATTGCAGCTCAATAGAATCAAAATTCGCGATGTGCTGAGTATCACAAAGCTGCAATATGCGTATGAGAAGGTCGATTTCACATGGCTTAATAACCGTCCTAAGCCTTCTGTTCCACTAGAAGTCGCCCGTAACATACTAAGGATGAGGCAAAATGCGAAGCAGCAGCAACTGCAACGGAACGGCATTCTATCCTCTAACTTCAGTCCCCATGGCCGATTTCTAGACGCTACCTTAAGAACAAGGGTCAATAGGCCAAAAGTCCGAAGAACCAAAAAAGAGAAGGAAGAAGAGGAAGAGATCCTGGTTGTGCATGGAATTGATATCCCAGAGGAAAGATATGTTAAGTTTGATGTTTATGTTAATGTCGTTAATGAGACGATTATGAATCCGAGGTTCAGGGAATTTGCAGGAACCTTTGTTCACATTGATCCGGGCGTGACCAGGGCAGCAAGGGAGAGCAATATTGAAGTTTTCAGAAAGAAGACTGATCTGAAGTTGGGGATCTCGGAACTGTTAGAAGATTTGGAGGCAGAAGGAGATGAAAACATATGGGTGACATTGTTGCCGAGGAGTGAAGGCTGCATCAACACGACAGTTGATGGGTTAAGGATTGAGTATATTAGATAAATAAAGCTTCCTTTCTTTCTTTTCTTTCTTCCTTGTTTTTTTTCACCCTCGATTTGAATTCTAAATTTGATGCTATTCATGTGGTTACAATGATAGATGAGTGATTGTCTTTGTAGTATCAAGGGGGGAGGATGTAGTTCTGCCTTTTCGCAGTCTGCATTTCTTCGTTGTTTTTGTTTTTGTCTGATAAATTATAATATTACTAATTGTTTTTGTTTTTGTCTGATAAATAATTGATTGATGATGGGTTTTTTTTAATGTCATTCCATTTTTATCCTGACTATATATATATATTTAGTAAATTAAATGTTTTATTTTGAGTAAACTTGAAAATAGTAAAGAATAATAAGAGAAAATGAGTGGAAAAAATAGAGGTGAGCAAAAAAACCAAAAAACTGATTAAACCAAGAAAACTGGAAAAAAATAACCCAAAAAACCGAACCGTGAAAAAAAACCGATTAAACCGATTAGAATTTTGAAAAAACCGATCGGTTCGGTTCGGTTTTGGTTTTATAAGCCTGAAACCAAAAAAACCGAACCGAACCCAAACAGAAAAAAATCAGAAAAAAAACCGAGCCAAAACGGTTTGAACCAGTTTAAATGTTGGGTTGTCACAAACCATAAACCGTCTAATTTTTTCGGCCCCCAACAGTACTTCACACAAACTATCAGTGAAAAATCTTCAAAATCCATATTTAAGAAAGAGGGATTGATATACCTAGAGTGCTACCTCTTTATTTTGTGATTTATATAGTTTTTCTGTTTAATAGATAACTTTTTTAAAAAATAAGAGGCATAATTTTATATTTATAGAGAATTTTAAAAACTCTATAAATAGAAAAATATCTATTTGACCCTTAAATAACATCCATATATTATTTAAAGATAATTTTATAAATTTAATTAATCAAGTCTCAACTTGATTATTTTAGGACTAGAATTATAATCCCTGAATTAAATACATTCTAATGTTTAATTTCTAAAATTATTTCCAATCAAGTCACACATAATTAATTATCCCAATTTAATTTTTGACTAATAATTCTTAATGTGCATGACCAATTAGGTTTCTAATATATTGGCCCAAATATAAATTATAATTATAAATAAATAAAATTAAATAAATCAAACAATTTAATTTATTATCAATTCAATAATTGATTAATTTATATTTGAAAATCAAATGCACCGTCTAGCAACGTGTCATGATCCCCCGAATATTATGAAAGTTATAAGTGGTTTGACTTAACCTTTCAATGACCGGTTTCTCAATGTAATTATTATCCTTTCATCAATAATGTTTTAATTTAAACATTTTAGTATGAAGTGTGCCTACCATGTCAAATCATATTTGTTCACAACATTATAGTTATTGATCATTTGAATAATACTTGAAATTCTTTTCAAATTTCATTTCACTTTGCGCAAGAATTTAACAAGCAATATTATTTGAGAACATGTGGAACATTTTCTCTAATTCACTCAGGGTGATGAATTCTCTCTTGATCACTCGAAAAACCTTCATATAGTTTATGTTATATCAAATGTTTGCATATTTGTTACATTTACCAATATAACATGTAACAAGATTAAAACATGACACTCCAACACTCTTTATATTAGGAAAGTCATAAATCTAAGGATCACATACACAACCGTCACGTGAGTCTTTTTATAGACACATGTGATATCTTTATATATATAATTCTCATGCGAGTCAGTTTAGTGTACATGTTTTATGACAATAACCTACATATTAGTTCTAGGTATCCCTTATACCTCAGCTTATAAGAATAATTACTTTCTTTTATAAAAGAAATAATATAATACGTATTAGTCTTTACAGTTTTAATGAATGTCAAGTATTTAAGAGAGTATCGGCCAGGAACATTTTAGAAACAATACTTTGATGCAATAGAAATCTCATAATTATAACAACTTTATAATTTTTTTTGTAAAATATTTTTATCTTATGAACTTTATTTTAATTTACTCTAAATTCATAAATATAATATTAGATTCATTAATATAATATTATATTAAATATTAAAGATAAATTAAGTATTTATTAACAATAAATATATATGTATATGAATATAATAATATCAGATGTAATTAACTGATTGAATTATTAAACTAACACAAAAATTTGTATGCTCTTTAGGCTTCCAAATCTTGGTTTAACACCACTTGCTTCACCCATGGCGCCTCCCTTCTCACCTCCATGGTAAACAAACACAAAAAAAGATATTATTGATTTGATTACTGATTTTATTTTTGTTGTGTAAATTTACAGGTTGCTATATTAGCAGAGCTATCGGGATCTGGCAAGGCATCTGATGTTTTATTGATGATGTATTTTTCCTTTTTGGGTCTTGGTGTGCTATGCATTTTGCGCAGGCTATTCCAAAATCTTCCAAGAGGCCTAGAAATGGCAGGATATATACCAGCATTGGTTAGGAAAAAGAGAGCTTAATTTAACCTTTTTACTGGCAATGTTGCTCACCTTTTGATTGATTTTTAGCTGTGAACTGTAATGTTACAAGTGCCATGTGAGGTGAGGTGCAACATTTGATCTTTTGTAATGATTCGATGCCACTGATGAGCATGATATTTTTTTTCTTTGCCTGGTTAGAAACTCAGATTCTTGTGGTATTTTTCTGTTTGAAACTTTGAATTATGTGGCATTAAGCTTTCCTTTCATCGGCAATTTTCATTTCAATAATTTTTTTGAAGCACCTTGGGACTTCCCAAGCCAATTCCTAGACACCGAAACCCTCAGGCCCCCTGTGTTCATCCATCTGGTGAATCTGTTTAGGGTGAGTGGGGGAGGGGAGGAGCTAAGGCATTTCTTCGACTTTTTGGGACAGTCTCGAGGGACCTCCTCTACAAGTATAATTACAGATTGCATTAAACAGTAAATTGAGCTTCCTTTCCTGACTCGATGATAAGCCTCATTTTATGACAGACCCTCATTTCGATAGACACCCAAAATGTCTTCTTGATATCATTAACCTTACCTCCATTTGTTTCTGTTAATCCCAACGGAAAAGAAAATAAAGCAAGAACAAACCAGAAAGTGATAAAAAGAACCGCCTCATCCCTTACAGACCTGTGTTTCTCGCCACTTACCAGGGATTGAGAACTACGACCGCAGTTACATACATTATTGAAGTTCTTTCAGATGTATCGTTTGGGCCTTGGATTTACTTGGAAGGTCATGTCTTGAAGCCATGTATTGGATTGAACTAGATTAGCAATTTGGTTGGAAATATGCTATTGATACACATATGCCGAAGTTACATGTATGCCTTTAGAATATTACTAGCTTTTTCACCTGCGGTATGTTACGGATCAGTTCATTTTTTTTCAATCTAAAAAAATAATGTGAGGATGTTAGGAATTTAAAAATTCCATAATAGCCAAAATACTAAATACTTAAAATTAAACAATATATTAGATTGATTCAGGTCAACAATGATTAACATGTGAAACTCACAATCTAGGATATAGAATTATGATAAAGCCATGGAACCCATATTGAAACAAATTAGAAGCCCAATTATAATAAATCAAATATTAAAGGTTGAAAGCAAAAAAATAATTTAAAAATATTAAAAAAAAAATGACTCGAATAACTTATATCGGTGGTCAGCGCAATGCTGCAAGCCAAACTAATTTTTTTTTTAATGTAAAAAGAACAAAGTTAAGGCAACACTAGGATTTCTAAAGAAGTAAAATAAATTTGAGACCCAAGCTATTGAGTTTAATAAGTTCAATTAATTTAATAACATAAAAAAAAACCCTAATTTAATAACATTAAAAACCAAGCAAGCCATGACAATCTTCTAAAATCGGGTTAATATTTCAAAATCATAATCTGTGAAATATCAGATCTGGACTCAATTAAAAAGCCTAATTTACAACCAATTTAATGTTGAAGGATAAAATAAAAAAAAAATCAATCTATTAGGTTTATTGAGAATTAAACTTCATAATTTATTTTAATTTACTTTCTATTAGGTTATCTCAACCTTATAACCTAAAGATATTGCTTAACGGGTTAATCTAAGTTGACTCGGGTTGTTTTTTGTGTTTTTTTAATTAATTTTGTTTTTCAATTTTATCATTCAATGTTGGATCGATTGGGAATTGAGATTCATAATTTTATTTTATTTGATTTCTATAGGGTTATCTCAGTCTCATGACTAGGATCATGGGTTTGACAGGTTAACTTGAGTCTTTTTATTTTTTATTTTTTTATGAGGTTATCTAGGTTTCATGACCCGGATCACGAGTCCTTCAACATTAGATTTTTTATTTACTAGCTAGGTTGTCCCAGTTTCATGACCTAGGTCGCGAGTTTGACAGATTAACTCGGTGTACTCATGTTTTTTTCTTTTTCTTAATTGACTCCCTCTAATTTCATCATTTAATATCGAGTTGATTAGGAATTAGGCTCCATGGTTTGTTTTATTTTGCCTTTTATTATGCTATCTCGACCTCATGACTTTGAAATAGTGTCTAGCAAATTAACCCAGGTTGATTCAAGTTGTTTTAGTGTCATTTTTTAATTGAATTTTTTTTTAAAAAAAATTATCATTCAACATTGGATCGATTAGAAATTGAGTTTTATAATTTGTTTTGATTTGATTTATATGGGGTTAACTCAGTCTCATGACCAAGGTCGCGAGTTTGGTAGGTTAACTCGGGTTAAATTGGATTTTTTTTAATTTCTATGAGATTATCTCGGTCTCATAACTCGGGTCACATGTTTGCGCAGATTAACTCCTGTATTTTTTTATGTTCTTTTTTTAACTGATTTCTTTTCTTAATCTCAATCCTTCAATATTGGACTAATTAGGAATTGAACTTCATAATTTATTTTGATTTGATTTTTTATGGGGTTATCTTGATCTTATGATCCGAGTCGCGAGTTCAGCATGTTAACATGAGTTTTTTTAGGTCCTTTATTTATTTATTTTTCTCAATTTTATCATTCAACATTGAGTTGACTAGGAATTGGGTTTCATAATTTTATTTTATGTTTTTATTTTCATTATATTGGGTTATCATGATCTCATAACTCAGATCTTAGATTTTGTATATTAACTCTAGTTGATACAAGTCAATCTAATATATTATTATCTTAATATTAAAAAAAAATATCTCTTTAAAATTCTTTTGATTTAAATTATGTTTTTACTGGTCGTTCATATTATTTTTGAACCTGTCAAGTAAATTGAATTATATTAGATTATATTAAGTCAATCTCCTCACTAGTTAAGTTTTTTTTCACTATAAAAAAACATTAACAACGTAAAAACATTTTGTTTTACATTAAAAAAATAATAATTGATTCAACCGTAGCGAAATGCAAATTAATTATCTGGTCATGACCTAAAAGAAACCAAAATCAAGCGGTGCTAATCTGCTAGGCTTAACTGGTGGGGCTATCATGAAAAAGAAATTTATTCAACAATAACAAGTTTCAATTACAAAGAATCCGAAACAATAGCTTAATTCAGTTCTCCCATTTACACTTGGCGGCTCTTTCAGCAATCGAGAAATTGTCACATGGAGATTGTAAACTCAAAAGGAGTGTTAGCCATCCTTTTCAAACATTTAATTTAAATTGAGATGTTTGGTTCTGAATGCTAGCAAGGAGGAAGATCCTTAGGTGGAGGCAAGATTGACTGATCTGGACCTACTCCATCCTCGACGACAAATGCTGTTTTCAATCCCCAGCTTGTGTGTAGCTCCAAATGACAGTGCATGAACCATACCCCTGAAAAGTAATAAAACACTTTGGATGACTAAAGAACAAGAAAAACCATGTTGAAGTCATATGGTTATGTACTACTATATGTACCTGGATTATCTGCCTTGAACCTTATAGCAGTCCATCCACCAGTAGGCACCCCAACTGTGTTTCTCTCGGGAGGATCAACCAAGTTAAATTTTGCTGGGTCCTTTTTAGGGTCAAAGTTTCCAATTCCAGTTCCAACAACGAAGAAGTTGTAACCATGAAGGTGGAAAGGGTGTGATTCGACAGTGAGAAGATTGGTGTCTTGTAGTACCAATTGCACAGTTGAATTATAGACAATTTTACTAAGCCTTGTGCCTAGTGTAGTGCCGAGGTTTGCAGTGAGTGGTACACCAGTGTAATTGAATGGTGATGGAGGGTTATCTGGGAAATCTAACCTAAATATTCCCTTGGTGTTAAAGTAGTGAGCTTGAAGGAGGCCAATTTGGGGCATTACAAAAGTGATGTTGTTTAAGGAAGCAGTGAGTCGTGTTCCATTTAAGCAGGATGGGCATGGATTTATTCCTAAACCAATTGTGTAAAAAAGATGCCTGTCAACTTTAAGAGGCACATTTGCTGGGAATTGTGGAGAGTTTAGGCTTCTAAGCTTGGCATTGTAGCTAAGTGCGAAAGCAGTGTCATTTGGTGCCGGTAGCTTGGGAAGGATAGGGATTACAGTGTTTGGGATGCCTTTATACTGCAGTATAGCAGTGGCAGTTTTGTTGTCTACAGTAAGTGGAGCGTCCATGAAAGGCCTAGCAGCCATGAAATATCTGTTCGGTGATTGCGTTGCTTGAACAAGAACATTTGTGGTTTGTCCTGGTGCAATCAGTACTGCTTGAGTGGTAAAATGTTTGGTGTAAACTGCATCAACTTCTACCACAGTCATGTTGTGACCAGCGATTGCAAAGAAAAGCTCATCGTTGAGTGCAGCATTGATGATTCTCAAGAGGTATGTCTTTCCCTGTTCAACCTCCATGGCAAATGTATCTGCCAAAAGAAAGAGAAAGATAGCGCATGATAACAAAGAGGTGATCTTAATATACAACATTCTAGAAAATTGTTCTCTTCTAAGAATTTGATGGTATACTGGTTTCTTGTAAACTGTCTTGGTGTGTACTCCATATTTGTGAAAAAGCCTTAGAAGATTTTGGAAAATCCATTGATGCTTAACACAGGACTAGGATCAAAATATTTGCTTACGTTTCTCAGAGCATGGGAAGAGCGTCCCTGGCTTCCCATTAATGGTATGCGCGTCAGATGCATTTGGTGGCAATCCCAGCTTGCTCCCTTGTTTTTCAATCTCTTCAACATCATTGTTCCACCATTCGCCTACATATTTTCAAATTGTACAAAAATCAATTGTATTAAAAATGTAAACATCTTGGACAATAGGAGTTCATTAATCAAGTTGTTCATTTCTGTCCCACCTAAAATTATGGTTTCTTCCCTATGAGGCTGAGGGAAAGGAAATGGGGTTCCTGGTTTTGGCATGATAACAATGGCACCATAGACAGTAGCCCTTAGCCAAAAGATATGTGCATGCCACCACAATGTTCCTCTTTGCCCTGTTACATTAAAATCATAGGTGTAACTATGTCCTGTCTTGATTGGACATTGTGTTATATAAGCAGGTCCATCTGCCCAGCCATTACGAAATTGCTTAAGCCCATGCCTGCAAAAACCAGCATTTATTCCATCAACAAAATAAGATCTTTCACACAAATTCATAAGGTTGCAAACATACATCTATTCATTGATCATACCAATGAATAGACATGTTGTATTTCGCGTGGTTAGTGACATTCACTTGAACTCTGTCTCCTTCTCTAACATATACAGTTGGCCCTGGAAACCTTCCGTTTACTGTGACAATCGGCTTGGCATGACACAGCCTGCTAACATTTTTCACTTGAATCTGGAAAAAATTGAAAAAAAAAACATCAAACTGGTATGAAATTTTCACAAGAAAGAAAAAGCGTGTAAAACGCTAGTATTAATTTTTAAGCACTTTTCATAAATAAATAAATAAAAAATACTAACATCAAACAGGTATTTCTTAACAGCAGCTTTGGCCGGATGAGAAATGAATCCAATTAAGCAGAGTAAGAGAAAATAATAACCCAAACAAAAACTTTTAGACAACGCTGCTGCCATTCTGAATGTTTTGAATGCAGTGTGAAATGTTCTTCGATGAGACAGAGTTGAAATCCATTGATATATGTATATATAGTAATTGAAAGAGGCTAAGACAGAAGCTTGTAGAGGGAGGTGGTGTTGTTGAATTAGGTAGAGGATGACTGCAGGTTGCATACAAAAGCTTTAAGGAAAATACTGATAGGGACTTTCAGAGTACCAATTCAGCTTGAAAAGGAGACTAGTAAATCCACAGTTTTTGTTTGAAATATTAGTAATATATACACACGAGCATGAGAGCTACCTTAAGCCAAATATTTCTACTCTGAGCTTTACTGTTAAGGAAAGAGATCAAATTTTGTTCTCCTTTTCCCTTACTATTTTTCATGGGGGTATAGAGTTCCCATTTGGAATGTTACGTACATGTTAATGGGTACAGGAGAATTTTTACACCCACAAGGTCTGTGAATCAGAACTGTTGTTGGATGGTGCAGTAACTCCAGCACAATCACTGACCTCTGTAGCTGGTTCATGCCCATGTTATCATTTTTTAATCGTTTGGTCTTATTAGTCTCAAAGTTTTTCTTCTTTTTTACCATTTTCTGGAATAGCTAGCTTTTAATCTATGCACCTGAGTTTTACTTCGCTAGGTTTGGCACGCCATGCTGATCTTCGTTATGGTATAACCGAAAGGTTTGGAAGCTAACTCCAACTAGACTAAGCTTTGTAAATGTGATCAGACTAGTCATGAAACAACTAAACAAGAACCTTGCTTGTGAGTGATTATGTGTTTCTTTCTATTTGTTGAATATTATTTCGGTTGTGATATTAACTGCTCAAATTAGGAGGAATTGATTTCTTTAAAATGCAGCACCCTTTATACGTAGAGGCAGCTCCTTCAAGTCTCAACATAATCTTTGTTTATAGCCACCGATTTTTTGGTGAGCTTTCGTCATGTGTCTTGGTTTGTTGAATAATTTTGCTCCTATTATTTTGTGAAGCTTCTTATATATACATGCGATAATTGAACCTTCGAGCGGCCTCTGTTAAGTATAAGCTACACAACATTCATGATGGTGCCATATTATCATCTCAATGAGCATTAGTCAATAGTAAAACATTTATCAATCGAAAGAAAACTTAAATCACATGTTGATCATTCCTAAAATTTAAGATGATTAGGAATGAGGATGATATGTTTGATAAGTGATTAGTTTTTTAATTCAAGCAATTCGATCCAATCTCCCTTGCAGGGTATCTAACAACTTGATATAAAAAATATAGGTGGTTGGTAGCAAATAATGCATGATAAGCCAAGATGACCGATAGCTATGATAGTAACGGATGGTGTCTGGTAAACCAAAACAACCAATAGTTGTGATAGTAGCAGGTAATGCCTAGCAAACAAAAGTGATTGTTAGTTGGTACTTGCAAAAAGTTTTCTTTGATAGACGTGAGGACTCTCCGATAGTAAAGTCAGTAAGTTTGCAGAAAAAAAAACTACAATGATATTTTAGAAAAATAAACTCTGAAAATATATATGCTGAAAATATTAAGAATGAAGAGATTGTGAAACTTGAGTTTGAAGGATTCATTGTGTATTTATAGCCTATAAATCTTGTCTTTTTGTGGAGATGAGAGGCTAAAATATAATTTCATCCTTGTGATATTTGAAGTTGTATTATACTTAAAATAATATGTATTTGATCAGTATAAAATACTGAAGGACTCGCGTGAAGTCCTAGAAAAAATCTTTAAGGAAGTGTTGGGCTCAGAGCTCGCACTCAAACCTACAGGATGTTGGATTCGGGGTGTGTGCCTAAGCCCACAGGGGGTGCTAGGGTATGTGCCCAGCACCCCAAGAAATTAGGTGATGTATAGGATG
>Ga0307517_10001688_pt1 | contig 36484 bp, 39 predicted proteins | sample 23_EM_MG_FD_194515 | JGI IMG/M metagenome (GOLD analysis project Ga0307517, IMG submission 194515) | Populus trichocarpa ectomycorrhiza microbial communities from riparian zone in the Pacific Northwest, United States - 23_EM | ecosystem: Host-associated > Plants > Roots > Unclassified | place...
ACTGAGGCCGACTCTGGTTCTTGCCAGCCGGTCAACAGAGACCTGTCGACCGCCCACGGTCCCAGCTCGTAGGCTGGCGTCGCTTTACACGGGCTTTAAGGCATCCCCGCCAAGCCCAATTGACGGACAGTAACGCGAGAAGGAACCTATCCGAGTCGCCGCGGCTTCACATTAGAGTTGACCACCACCGTCTGCTCTATCCACATGTGGCATCATGATGCTGTACAGTATCCGCGCTGTGTGCACGTTGCGTGTTATACGCTAACGATAGTGAGATCACACTCCCGTCCCCTGGTGCGAGTAGCCCGCTGTTGCGCCGTGAGTGTTTTTGCCCTGATACATCATCAGAATGTAGCGGATCAATTGTTCGTGAGAGGGTTATCGCTCATCCACAGAGGCTCTTCATCGTTGCAGAATGACGCCAACGGGGATGCGTTAGTCACCCCTCCGTGGCAGTGTAGTAAAAAAAACCGAACCACCCCATTCATCCCATACGGTCGGCGTGTGGGATAACGTGAGGATTGCCTGACGTATGGCTTGGCTTGCGACGAGTTCGCGGCTTCATGGCAATGCACACCAACACAATCTAAGATTCGGTGACGGTGCCGGGAGGTCACCGGTCGAGCCTCAGGTCGCGTTGAGCTGGCCGATCGGCCACATATATATTTTTGTGACTCCTGTTCCCTTACTTACGACTCGAAGCGTTTTAGGTTGACTGATGGGGCCTTAAAGTAGCGAATAGCGGGACCTGTGACGTCGGGGAGAACGGGGTACGTGTTGGAGGTCCACTAACCCACAACTGGACGAAGGGATGACAGGAGGTGGACTGTCGTTGAAATAACGACAAACTGAGATGGAGGGTCGACGATTGGGGAGAGGCGGCAAGGATGGGTTTCAGGGACGTGCTCTGACGGAACCACCAGAAAGACCAAGCCAGAAGTAGACGAAGGAGGACTTCAGGATATTTTGTGTGAACGAGAGCAAACAGATTCTGAGCGATCAGCCGATCCCATTGAATCGTTTAAATGGTTCGACCGCGACTTCACGAAGTGGGTCCACGAGGCATGACAAAATGGCCGCTCATCTCCATTGGGGTTCGGGTTCTTCCTCACAGCTACACGTCGCACTCCATTTTCACAACTGCCTCGAGTTTCGACAATGGCTACGAAGTCCCAACAATCGAATCGCCGGGATGTCGCTCTCTCCTCACTGAACGCGGCTGTCCAGGCCGTGAATCTCGCGAAGGAACTCTCAAGTGTTACGCCAGCCAAGGCCGTTTTTGGTACTGTCAGCGTTATCCTCACGATGATCAGAGTGAGTTTTCACCCAGTCTGTGTCGAACGGTTGCGGGATGAAATGGATCTAGGACACGATGATCAATGAGGTAGATTATGTCGAGCTTGGGCTGGCCTGTGCTGGTGTCTGTACCGCGCTCGACCGTGGACTGAAGGGGAAGGGGCTGGACGATCTTAACGACTCTGTGGTCGAGGCAATCAACCAGCTCACGACGTGAGTCACACCAGCAACACACACTTTATAGTACCTCGTTGACGATACTTTCGGTCTGATTTCAGGGCCGTTGCGGAGATCCAGAGCAAAGTCATCAAGGAGGGAAAACGGAATGCACTTTCTCGATTCTTCCACGCAAGTAGTGACAAGGAGGAAATCGCCGGCTGGAGGTCGGACCTCAACAGGATGCTTCTCGTGTTTAACGTGCGTTCCGTCGATTTTGTGTGGCTAATATTGACCGTTAATTCTCAGACTGAGCTTGCGATAAATACACACGTGGTTGTTTCAAACATTCATCACGACGTTGCGAACACACACACCCTCGTTTCCGATATTCATCGGAACATAGTCAAGGGTCAGGAAGGGACTAATACCAAACATCAGGCGGTAGGTGACACTCGTGCGCTTCAGCATCACCGAATAAATGCTTACCGCCTCCCAGACTCAAAATAGGTCGGCGATTTCGACTACCAAGGGATCTAGCGTCTCATGTTTGTTTCTAGCATACCCGGAGAATCACCGCCTCCACCACCAAGGGCCTGCTTCGGACGCAGCGAGTTGATCGAGAGGATCGTTCGGCTCGCAGAAGACCTCGCTCCGATCGCCTTGATTGGTACTGGTGGAATTGGCAAGACAGCCACCGTCCTGACCGTCCTCCATGACAATCGGATCAAGCAACGGTTCGGCCACAACCGTCGGTTCATCCGTTGCGACCAACTTCCCGCCTCGCGCACTCATTTCCTTCGCCGACTCTCCGAGGTCATCGGTGCAGGGGTCGAAAACCCGAACGATCTGACCCCCCTACGACCACTCTTATCCTCAGAGGAGATGCTCATAGTCCTCGATAATGCGGAATCCATTCTCGGTCTGCAGGGGACGAATGGGCAGGAGATCTATGCTGTCGTGGAGGAGCTGAGTCACTTCAGCAATGTTTGCCTTTGTATTACCTCCCGCATCTCCACGGTCCCTTCCGACTGTGAAACTCTGGACATCCCAACATTGTCGATGGAGGCCGCGTCCAACACCTTCCATCGAATCTACAAGCGCGACAAAGACTCCGATCCGATCAAGAGCATCCTGGAACAACTCGACTTCCACCCTCTCTCTATCACGTTACTCGCCACCGTTGCCCAGCACAACAAGTGGGACACCGGTCGATTGACAAGGGAATGGGAAAGACAGCGCATAGGCATGCTTCGCACACAGCACTCGAAGAGCCTTGCCGCCACGATTGAACTTTCACTCACCTCCCCAACATTCCAGGGACTCGGTGCTGACGCGCGAGCGCTTCTCGGAGTCGTTGCCTTTTTCCCCCAAGGTGTCGATGAGAACAATCTTGGCTGGTTGTTTCCCACCATCCCTGACATCACAAACATCTTCGACATATTCTGCATCCTTTCCCTGACATATCGAAGTGATGGATTCGTCACAATGCTCGCGCCACTCCGGGATTATTTTTGTCCCCAGGATCCAACATCATCTATACTCCTCTCCACGACCAAGGATCATTACTTCCACCGACTGTCGGTCGACATTTATCCTGACAAGCCCGGCTACGAAGAAGCACGATGGATCACGTCAGAAGATACGAATGTCGAACACCTGCTCAATGTCTTCACACCCATTGACACAACATCGGATGATATCTGGGACGTCTGTGCCCATTTCCTGGAGTATCTCCATTGGCACAAACCACGGCTTGTCGCGTTGGGGCCGAAGATTGAGGGACTTCCGGATGACCATCCTTCCAAGCCACAATGCTTGTACCGACTCTCACAGTTGCTTGAACCGGTGGGAAATAACGTAGAGCGCAAGCGGTTTCTTTCTCATGCCTTGGAGATCTGGAGACAGCAGGGGAACGAGCACCAAATTGCTCTAACCTTGGAGCACCTGTCCGATACAAACCGGATGCTTGGCCGCCACTGGGAAGGGATACAACGGGCAAAGGAAGGATTGGAAGTCTATGAACAGCTCGGTGATACGGTGGGGCAAGCGGAGTGTTTGAAGACCCTTGCTTGGTCATTGCATGGGGATGGCCAGCTTGACGCCGCAGAAGAAACTGCGTCCCGCGCAATTGATCTCCTTCCGGGGAAAGGCAATCAATTCCTGGTCTGCCGATGTTACCGTGTTCTTGGAATTATTTATCGCGACAAGAACGAGACAGAGAAGGCCATTCACCATTACGAAACAGCCCTCAGAATTGCGACCTCTTTCGGCTGGAGTGGTCAGCTGTTTCGGATTCGTTACTCCCTGGCGTGGCTGTTTTTCAACCAACATAAGTTCAACGATGCAAATACTCACATCGAACAAACCAAGTCGCACACAGTCGGCAACGCATTTTACCTGGGTCGCGCGATGGAACTGCAGGCAAGGATTTGGGTTGGACAATGCAAGTTTGAACAGGCGAGATCCGAAGCTTTGCGCGCGGTCGAGATCTTTGAGAAGCACGGGGCTGCACCAGTAGATCTGGAGAGATGTAGACGACTGCTCGGGGTGATCAATTCAAAGCAGAAATGAAATCGGGTTTCGATGGTGGGCTCCTGGCAACAGTACTACTTCCTCCACGTGTTGACTCCTTTCTTCTCTAAGCTCGGGGAACCAAGGGTGGCATCGGCGATTACCACGATTTCTTCAGACGCATTCCACCACATCCCATCTCCTTACCCCGTCTACTATGATTTCCTCCAAGACCACTACTACATCCCCCCTAACAACCTCTGTTCACACGCACCGTTCCATATATGTTGTACCACCCCAGATCGACACCATTTGTCTACATTTCGTGGTATATGTCTCTCTGTGTTCCACGTTGTATTTGCTTTACGTGTGGGTACCTCGTAGATTATCAACTTCGATTAGACCGGGAAGCCGAGGAAACGAACATCCCGCCTTTGATGGATCGTTGGCTCACCTACTCAGCAATCCTATGCCTCCTTATGCTGCCATTCGTGAAGTTGAATGAGGTATGAGGTGCTGTCGCTGTATCTTTTCACTCCCGGTGATCTGTATGTTTGTCCAATTATGCGTTGTCCCTGGGAGCCTGATCCGCAGCGTCGAAAAATCCAACTGTATGACAGATTACCCACTCAACTGGAAAGCGCATATTCCAGACCCGGGAGTTCTACACTGACGCACCGGCGAGCCAAAGTCAGAGGGTAGATCGTGCTCGTGGGCTTTTTGGCGATAACACCACCAAACAATCCAAGATTTGGCGACGGCGCCAGGGGATCATCGTTCAAGCTTCGGGACTCGTTTGGTTGGCAGTTGTTCGGCTGCATGTATACTTTTGTGGCCCCCATTCATCCACAACCCGAAGTGTTTTGGGTTGACTAACAGAGCCTAAAAGTACCGTATAGTGGGATCCGCAACGTCAACGAAAACGCAGTCCGTATTGGAGGTCCAGTAAACCACGGCTGAATGAGGAAACGACATAAGAGGTTGACTACTAGATTGCTGCCGGTCACCGTGGAAACCACAGCAAACGAATATGGAAGGTCAGCGATTAAGAAAAGTCGGCAAGAACGGGTGTCTCAGGGATGTGCTCCTGGCGGAACAATCAGAAAGTCCAAGTCCAAAGTAGGCGAAGTAGGATTTCTTCAGGATGTTTTGAACGGGAGCAATTCAAAGGTTCTGGATGATCAGCCGATCGCCGCATTTCCCCTTCAACCGCGACTTTACGAAATGTTTGCGCAAGGCACGCTATGACAAGATGGCCGCTCATCTCTATTAGGATTCGGGTCCTTCCTCGCAGCCGACACCCGCACTCCTTTTTCGCAACTACCTCGAGCTTCGACCATGGATACAAAGTCCCAACGACCGAAGCATCGAGATGTCGCTCTCTCCTCGCTGAACGCGGCCGTCGAGGCCTTGAATCTCGCGAGGGAACTCTCGAGCGTCACACCGGCCAAAGCCGTGTTTGGTACCGTCAGCGCTATCCTCACGATAATCAGAGTGAGTTTTCTCCCAGCCTGCGTCGAACGGTTGCGGGATGAAATGGACCTAGGACACGATGATCAATGAGGTAGAATTCGTCGAGCTTGGACTGGCCTGTGCCGATGTCTGTACCGCGCTCAACCGGGGACTGAAGGGGAAGAAATTGAACGATCTTAATGGCTCTGTGGTCGAGGCAATCAACCAGCTGACGACGTGAGTTACACCAGCGATGCATATTTTACGTACCCCGTTGACGGGACTTTCGGTCTGATTCTAGGATGGTCGCGGAGATCCAAGGGAAAATAATCAAGCAGGGCAAACGGAACGTACTCTCTCGACTCGCCCACGCAAAGAGTGACAAAGAGGCAATCGCGGCCTGGAGGTCGGACCTCAACAGGATGCTTCTCATGTTTAACGTGCGTTCCGTCGTTTCTGTGAGGCTATTACTGACTATTAATTCTCAGACTGAGCTTGCGATAAATACACACGTAACTGTTTCGGATATTCATCGCGGCGTCGCCAACACCCACACTCTCGTTTCTGATGTCCACCACGGCGTTTTGAATACTCACGCCATCGTTTCCGATATCCATCGGAACATACTCAAGAGTCAAGAAGGGACTGATACCAAACACCAGATGGTAGGTGGCACTCGTGTTCTTCGACATCACCGAACAAACATTTACCACCGCCCAGACTCGAAATAGGTCGGTGATCTCGACCACCAGGGGATCTAGCACCTCATATTCGTTTCTAGCGCACTCGGAGAACCTCCCCCTCCACCACCGAGGGCCTGCTTCGGACGCGGCGAGTTGATCGAGGAGATCGTTCGGCTCGCAGAAGACCTCACTCCGATTGCCCTGATTGGTGCTGGTGGAATTGGCAAGACATCCGTCGTTCTGACCGTCCTCCATGACGACCGGATCAAGCAACGGTTCGGTCACAACCGTCGATTCATCCGTTGCGACCAATTTCCCCCATCACGTACTCATTTCCTTCGCCGGCTCTCTGAGGTCGTTGGCGCAGGGATCGAGAACCCAGAAGATCTGACCCCCCTACGGTCATTCTTATCCTCAGAGGAGATGCTCATAGTCCTCGATAATGCAGAATCTATTCTCGGTTTGCGGGGGACAAGCGGACAGGAGATCTATGCTGTTGTCGAGGAGCTGAGTCACTTCAGCAACGTTTGCCTTTGTATTACTTCCCGCATCTCCACGGTTCCTTCTGACTGTGAAACTCTGGACATCCCAACATTGTCGATGGAGGCCGCGTCCAACACCTTCCATCGAATCTACAAGCACGGCAAAGATTCCGATTCGATCAATAGCATCCTGGAACAACTCGACTTCCACCCTCTCTCGATCACGTTGCTCGCTACCGTCGCCCAACACAACAGGTGGGACACCAGCCGACTAACGAAGGAATGGGAAAGACAGCGCACGGGGATGCTTCACGCACGGCACTCGAAGAGCCTTGCGGCCATGATCGAGCTTTCACTTGCCTCTCCAACGTTCCAAGAACTCGGCCCTTACGCACGAGCGCTTCTCGAAGTCACTGCCTTTTTCCCTCACGGCGTCAACGAGAACAATCTTGGCTGGTTGTTTCCCACCATCCCTGACATCACAAACATCTTCGACACATTCTGCGTCCTTTCGCTGACATATCGAAGCGATGGGTCCGTCACGATGCTTGCGCCGCTCCGGGATTATTTCTGTCCCCAGGATCCAACATTATCTCCTCTCCTCTGCATGACCAAGGATGCTTACTTTCGCCGACTGTCGGTTGCCATTTCTCGTGACATGCCTAGTTACGAAGAAGCACGATGGATCACACTAGAAGATACGAATGTCGAGCACCTACTCAATGTCTTCACATCCATCGACACAAAACCAGATGGTATCTGGGACACCTGTGCCCATTTCCTGGAACATCTCCAACAACACAAGCCGCGGCTTGTTGGGCTCGGGTCAAAAATTGAAGAGCTTTCGGACGACAACCTTTCCAAGCCGCAATGCTTGTATCAACTCTCACAGTTGTTTGGATCAGTCGGAAATCATGTTGAGCGCAAGCGACTCCTTTCTCACACACTGAAGATCTGGAGAGAGCGGGGGGATGGCCATCAAGTTGCTCCAACGTTGGAGCGCCTCTCCGATGCAAACCGGATGCTTGGCCTCTACGACGAAGGAATACAACGGGCGAAGGAAGCATTGGAAGTTTACGAACAACTCGGTGACACAGCGGGACAAGCGGAGTGTTTGAGGGGTCTTGCTTGGTTGTTGCGCGGGGCCAGACGGCTCGACGCTGCAGAAGAAGCTGCATCCCGCGCAATTAGTCTGCTCCCGGAGAAAGGCAATCAATTCGTGGTTTGTCGATGTCACCGCGGTCTTGGCGACATATACCGTTCCGAGGGCAAGACAGAGAAGGCCCTTCACCATTACAAAACGGCCCTCGGAATCTCATCCTCTTTCGGCTGGCACGATCAACTATTTTGGATTCATCACTCCATGGCGGAGCTGTTTTTCAACCAAGACAGTTTCAACGATGCAAATGCTCACATCGAACAGGCCAAGTCACTTGCAGTCAATCATCCGTACAACCTGGGTCGCGTGATGGAGCTACAGGCAAGGTTCTGGTATCGACAACGCAGGTTTGAACACGCAAAATCTGAAGCTCTGGGCGCGATCGAGGTCTTCGAGAAGCATAGGGCTGCACGGGATCTGGAGAGGTGCAACGATCTCCTCAGGAAGATCGATTCAGAGCAGAGATGAACAGCTCGGTCGCCTTTGGTAAATCGGGTTTCAAAGGTGAGCTCCTGGAAACAGCACCACTTCCCCATGTGTTCACTCCTTTCTTCTCTAAGTTCAGGAAACAGAATGATAGCATTGACGGATACCTCGATTTCTTCAGACGCATTCCACCACAAGTCACCAGCGCCTTGTCCCTTTACCCCGTCTACCATGACGTCCCCCAACATCACGCTACTATACCCTCCCCCTACCGACTCCCGCTCACACGCATGTCGTCCCACCCCACATCGACATCCTTGGCCTACATTCCGTGATATATCTCTCTGTACCCCATGTTACACTCATTTTACGTGTGCATACCTCGTAGATTGGCCCCTTATGCCGCAATTCATGGATTTCGATGAGGGGCTTAAATCTCTCTCGGACAATGATATCTAAGCTCGCAAACTCCTATCCATTTCACATTTGGGAATCTCGCAGTGCCTACTGTCAGGGCGATACTCGGGGCGGTGGGCCGAGGCGACGGATGGTTAGGTTACCAGACATTCCGGGCGTGTCAGGTTTCACGTCCTTTGAAGTGCCCAGTACTATCGAGTCGTCTCTGCAATGAAAGTTCAGCGCTCAACGTCGAGTGCGCTTCACCGGATACCGTACGTCGCGAATCCGATGAACGTAAAGGCGATAAGGGTCCTGGTCCTGGAAGGTTCGTGAGCCCAAGAGCGCGGAGTACATCAGGAAGGAACCGGGGTCCCCTGGACAATTGACCAAGGACCGGTAAGCGACTGAACAAGAAGGAGAGGAAGGTGGGACGTAGAACGAGAATCGGCCGAGGTCATCAATGTCCAAATGGGCACCCGATTCATGAAGAGATTGGTGTGTGCCTAGATGAGATTCCGGAAAGTCAACCAGTACACGACGGAGGTTTTCGGACAGAGGTTCTTCTCAGTATACGACGAGGCCGATGTCTTTAACCGCGAAGTCCATTTGGGGTGAGGAACGTGGGAACGGTCTGGGACGCGACCGTCGCGAAGATGAAGGGCGTCATCGGAGTCGCCAAATGGGGAAAGAGTTCAACAACCTCCTTGACTCGTACCTTCATCATGGTTGCAACAAAGAGATCCAAGACCAAGCCAGCACTCAGACAGTCAACTCTCTCATTTGCCTCGAAGCGGGCACATTCTGGCAAGCTCGACGAGAAGAAGCCAGCGCCAATCCGCCAGACCGGTTCAGCCCCGGTCCCTGTTTCAGCCAAAGCAGAACGGGTGCCAGTGAAGAGACCCGGATCTCCTGACCCGTTGGAAATCAGCAGTGATAGTGAAGATGAGACCGAGACCGAGTGGCCCACTCCGCAAAGCGTGAAGGAGACCAAGACTCAACAGATAGTCGTTCCGACGCCACCTGTTGTTGAGGAGGTGGAACGTGAACATTTGAACCCTAAGGACCGGAAGTGGAACAAGCACTACGCGAGCGTCAGGGAGGCGATGGGCGGTCTGGCTGCAGGTGAGCAGTCGCGGTCGAGGACTCGTTATCTAGCCGAGACCTAACACCCCATCGATAGTTCATGGGGAGAAGCAGACAAAGATACACGAAATTTTAAGAGTATTTGATCTGTACGTCACGGCGATATCCCTTGCTTCTATCGTGCTCAATTTCCCCATCCTTTCAAGGTCGTATAAGTATGGTCCGTGCATAGGCACTACTCGTATGCAACGCTGGAAGCGGGCCACAGCATTGGGTCTTAACCCCCCTATCGAGGTGTGTTTCCTTGTCATTCTTCGCCTCTGCGTTGGGTGATGTGGGAGACTGTAGGTGTTCGAGATCCTTTCCACGAGGGAAGGACACGAGGACCAAGAATACGTACAGAACGTGCTCTATGGCGAGCTCTAACGCAATTCTCCTATTCCCCAGTGCTTTCTTGCTCCATCTCTGTGTGTAAGTTTTATCCCTCGCCGGTGCAAGGTGTTGTAGAACAACAGAGTTATCGATTATCTTATTCCAACTATTCTATCGCTTTTGCTCGGTCTATTCCCCTACGATAATGTGGAGAGATAAACTCCGAATGTCCCCGATCGTCCTGCCACTGTGTGAATCCAGGGACGTCAGATTTGGCAGAACATATGCAGGGGTATGGACAGCCTCGGCGGCGAGGCAGGGGCCTGGGTATTCGGCACATCGCATGTGGATGAGGATTCGTCAAGCACCTCGTGTGAGACACTGCGTGCAGCGATCGCCGCCCATCTCCAGCAGGGTCTAGCAAGGTTTAGGTTCTTCATAGCCTGCTTGCTGCGGCGCGAGTTTTGAACCCGTGGATCTCAACGCTCGACAGCCCAAGCGTCGAAACAGTGTCCTGTCCTCGTTGGGCGTGTCCATCCAGTTCCCAAACCTCACGAATTGGAGGCGTTTGATGCCACGGGGCGTGAGTGAGGGATGCGAGACTGATGGGCGGGCGTCTGCAACCTGTCGATCACTGATTCCTTTTAATTCTTTCCCTGCGCCGGGGAACAGACTCTCTCTTTGCTCAAGAGTGGGACGAGTAAACGGAACGACCGGCCGCAAAATATGCGGAAGTACGGAAGCTCCGTCTCTGAAGGTCCGGGCGAATAAAAAGTTGCCATGCCTTGATTGGAAGGGCGTCAATCATCCTTCTTGTCATCCTGGGCTAAGGACTTGTCTCGAAGGTTGTCACAAAACCACGACATGCCCCTCCTGTCTCGCCTGTTTGGCAAGCGTGCTTCGACTGAGGAGACCAGGCCCCCCAAGGTCGCCACCCCAAACGAGCCCGGCGGCTCCTTCACCATCACCATCGATGCCTCGCAACATATCGTCCAGACGGTGACCGTGTTTAGGAACAATACCGCCCAGGTTGTGCGCACGTTTCAGGATCTGAAACTCAAGGTGCGTCTTCCCTCTAGTGGGGAGCGTCAGAAGAGTTTTAACCTGGTCACCTAGTCTGGCGAAAATACGATTGTAATCGACAACCTCCCCAGTGCGATGCAACCGGAGTCTTTGCGCGTCCCAAACAGCGGATCCTACGCGATCCTCGACATCCTATGTACGCGCGAGAGGAACGACGAACACGAGCGAAAGTTGGAGGCGTTTGTTGCCGAGCTGGAGCAGAGTAAGAGACGCAGAGAAGAAGTCATGAAGATGTTACGCGACTACGGCAACACGTTGGCTAAAAATTCTACCTCGCAGAAGAACATGCTCAAGTTCACGGAAAGATACCTCTCCACTGCGGAGGAATGCGACGCTGGAGTCAGGAGCATCGAAGAGAAACTCAGAGCGGAGAAGGCCACGCTCGATGTTTGGAGGCATTCCGGAACACCATATCGCGGAGTTGCTCAAATCACTTTATTCACGACCAGAAACACGTCTGCGGCGCTGACCGTTACGTACAGTGAGTTTTACCCCCACGCTCTCACTAATTTCAAAACCTGACCACCTTCCAGTGGTGAATAACGCATCATGGAGCCCACTTTACGACCTTCGCGCCACCTCTCAGAAAGGGAAACCTTCCCCAAACGTGCACCTACACTACCGTGCCAATCTCTCTCAATCGACGGGCGAGGACTGGAACGACGCGCAGTTGACGTTGAGCACCAGAGCACCGGAGGACCTCGATGGCGGTCTTCCCAAGCCGAGTACCGTTCAAATACAGGGAGTGGGGCCTAAGAGGTGCGTTCCTTGGTCCCTATCACACGTGCCCACCGCACTAACGTCCTACAACACCAACAGTCCGACTCGACCGATTAGTCCGGGTCGATGGATTGGACCAAGGCCTAGGCCTAGGTCTCGAAGTCTGACCCCAGAGCGCTGGCGTCGACCTAGGAGACTCATAGACAGGAGCAGCAGCACGAGTAGGAGTAGGAGCAGGAGCAGAAGCAGAAGCCCGGTCATGCGCAGGTGCGGAAGGAGTCCGAGCAGAGACGAAGATCAAAGTCTCACAAGGCGAGACTCACCTGATCGCAGAAGAATTGGGATCACAGTCGTCAGGAGCCGAAGTCCAGCCCGCCGTAGACGACGACGAGGAAGCGTGACTCCCCCGGAACTCCCACAGTACCCATACCATCCCAACGAGACGGTCCTGATTACGAATGACGTCACATCCGTTTCGTACATCATGGATGGGAGGTGCAGCATTCCGGGCGATGGAAAGCTGCACAAAGTGACCATTGCCATCTTGCCGTTTACTGGTACGATCCACCACGTAGTTACCCCAAGGGTTTCCTCCGATGCATATCTGCAGGTGCGTTCACCGAATTCGTGCCCTGTGTTCTCCCGTTGACCCCGTCTCGTTGATCTGGCTAGTGTTCGGTCGTGAACGACAGCAACCATACCCTCCTCCCTGGCGTTCTCACCACGTTCCTGGACGACAAATACATCTCCAAGACCTCCATACCCGAAGTTGGAACGAGAGACACTTTCCATTGCACTCTCGGTATCGATACCGCCATCAAGGTTACCCATCATATCACCTCCGCGACCTCCACACCGCTGGAAGCGCAGCTCGTGGAACCGTTCAAGACGGTGACGTACACCTCGAAGACGACAATACGGAACCGACGTGTCGACGGCGAGGCGATCGACGTTGTGGAGAGGACGAGTCTCCCAATCGTCAGGACGAAGCGTGGTGGCCCGGTAGTGGATCCTGACAGCGTTGAGGCAAAGATAAAGGTGCTACTCAAACAACCCCCGGGCCTCGCAGAAAACGAGACGAGCGATCCGGTCGATCTTGGTAGGCCAGACGGTTTCTGTGTTCAGTGGGGAACAGGGGACGGTATCATGGGCCCATCGTATGGGAATATCGCCGATAAGGATGAAGGCAAGTTTATGTGGGTGGGTAAGGTTGGACCCGGCCAGGAGGTTGTTTTGGAAAGCGAGTGGGACGTGAGAGCTCCCGTCGGGATATCTTGGTCTGAAAATACCGTACCATCATGAGGTCCCTGAGTCGGTGGTCGGCCGTCTGGACCCTGGACATTCTGGACTTTTGCATGTGTGTGTATATGTGTGTACTCTAGTTCATGCGTTGTTGGTTGTATATTCCACGAGCCCTGGAAGTGATGATCAAAGTGCCTGGTCTCAGGGCTTCTGCGCAACCTCGAAGACCCATGGTGGGTCTGACCTTCTCCACGACGCCCTAATTGTATGAAGCGAGCTGGCCTCCCACCCTCTGAAACTTGAGGTTGGATATTGGACTCCCGCCTGAATGGAGCCGAGATCGGCTTGGCGGAGGCGCTCCGGCATGCGTGTCACTCTGTTCAGTTTGTCTGAACGTCGAACCTTATACACTGGGTTTTGAATCTTCCGCTAAGTAAGGCCCTCTGATCGTTCACACCGAGAGCGTCCACAGACTCCCAGGCTAGCTCCGCCATGACGCAAACAATGTGAGTACATGGTCAATTCCGAGGTAAACCCACATCTGAGGAGTCGTCAGCGGAGAACCGGTCTGCATTCAAGTCTTCACGTAACGCGCACTCGCTAGTACGTGGGCACTCGCGGATATAAGTTCGGACTGGACCCTGTAGCAGAGCTTTGCCAACATGACGCCACCGCATCAATGATCGTGCGGGGTACTACCCCAAGTGACTCCGTGTCCAACGATTCGAAGGCACACCACCTCTCCTCCGAGCACGACGGGCGGTCCCCAGACTAGGTCATACCCGAGGACACCGGGGGTGGGGTCTGGTTTCCATTCTCCCGGTTCGCAGAGGCATATAATCGTCCCGAACACGTCTGTCAATAATTCGAATACCTTCGGGTTTTCTATGGCGGGTATCAGCAATGTGTAAGTACTCGTTTGTTGAAAAGAACCATCCCCCAAGGCCAATCACCTCCACGATCAAGATCCAGGTCGCGCTCGCTGTATTGGAGGCGACCGAGGTCACCATCGGTTAATTCATATAAACAACGCCCCCACCCCGTTGTCTGTATTTATACCCCCCCCCTCTTCTTCGCTCTCTCCCATTCTCCTCGATCCCTTGGGTGGAAGACTGCAAAGAGTCCTAGAATATGGGACAATCATACGACTACTCGATCAACACCGTCCGTCTAAGGGTGTTGGGGGACCTACTTCGCGGATGCGTCATTCCCGCTGGGGCCGTCGTCCTCGCGCTGAGACTTGCGGGGGTCAGACTCGGTTACATCTCGGGGGCGCTCGTGTTTCCTGTCGCTGCTTTGTCTGCAGCGTACCTCCTATCGGTTTACAGGGATTATGTCGCCGCGAAGGAAGCCAGCAAATTGGGCGCCATTCTGGTGCCTAGGTGAGCGGGTTTCCGATTGCTGCCGCCATCGTGATTGGTTGCTGACGAAGGCGTGTCTTGGTTGAAGGGTGAAGGGGAAGTTACCAGGAAACATCGACATTCTCCTGCGAATTCTCGCATGTGAAAAGTCGGGGTACATGATGGACACGTTTGCGGAGCTGTTCGAGGAGTGCAAATCTACAACGATAAACCTTAGGATCCTATGGGTCGATAAGGTGCGGTCCGTCCATTGTCATATGAGCTCCCATCCTCGTGATTCTGAATGGGACGTTTCAGTACATCACTATGGACTCTGAACACATCAAGTATATATACAATTCAGGGTTCAGCAAGTTCTGGCGAGGGCACACCCAAAAGGAGATGACGTAAGTTCCAAGGCCCACCCGTTGGCCGATATGGGGCGTCGCCGCTGACGCATAGACTTCCTGCAGCGAGTGCTTTTTGGGATCTGGTATTCTCAATCGTGACGACGAGGAATGGAAAATTGTACGCCATCATTCACTTCCCCCCCGCGTTCGGTGGAGAGCGCAGTCGTTCTGATTCTGGTGTAGCACCGGATGATCGCTCGACCGTTCTTCGCAACGGACAGAGTGTCAGACCTGGATCTGTTCGAAAAGAACACCCAGAAAGTGATCAACATCATGCTCAACGCCGACCCTAAGGATTCTCTCGACCTCGAAGAAATCTTCGCGAGGTTCACGGTGGACACGGCTTCCGAATTCCTCTTCGGAGAGAACCTCGACACCCTCTCGTACGGGAGCGATGGCTTCCACTCTTTCACGAACGCGTTCGTAGAGATCCAGTCGGTGATTCGCAGGCGAAACTTGTTGGGGAACTTCTGGCCACTCCTTGAACTTTTCAAGGATAAGAGCGAGGAGCACAAGAAGGTGATCAGGGGTTGGGTCGATCCGCTTGTCGTGCGCGCGGTGCGGATTCAGAAGGAGATGAAGGAGAAGGGACAAACCGTGAATTCAGATGATTGCACGTTTTTGGAGTACCTGGCCACGACAACCCAAGGTACTTTCATATCAGTCTCGTCGATGAGGATGATTAATGGTGTCGGTGCTTAGACATCGATGTCCTTCGCGATCAGTTGTTGAACATCCTCTTGGCTGCTCGGGATACGGTGAGTAGCGTTCACCCCACCTAAATGTCCATTTCACTCCACCGGTCTGTTGACTCTATGCATGGGTTTCAGACGACGGCTTTGTTATCTCACGCTATATATCTTTTTGCCATGCACCCAGATGTCTTGAAGAAGGCTCGAGAGGAGGTCCTCGAAGTGCTCGGTCCAGAGGGCGCACCGACGACCGAGAACATGCGCAGGTTGAAATACCGTAAGTCACAATGCAAAAAATGATCAGAAAGTTCCTCATCGCGTCTACCTATATCATTCAGTAAGGGCCGTGATAAACGAGACACTCCGTCTCTTCTCCCCTCTCCCCTTAAGCATCCGTGATAATCGAGACGGGGCCACCGCCTTACCACCGTCAGATGCGACGTACAGGGCGCCCCCGATGTACGTACCCCCCAAGATGGCGATCCTTTTCTCCTTCTTCCTCCTGCACCGGAGCAAGGTGTTTTGGGGAGCCGATGCGGAGGAGTTCAAACCCGACAGGTGGTTCGATCAGGAGGTGCAGCAAAGGGTCTCCACAAACCCTGGCATCTTTACCCCGTTCGCTTCTGGACCCAGGAACGTAAGTGTGATCCGCTTTTCATCCCCCCCCCCCCCGCGTGTTGGTGTGAACGAATGCTTACAAGGGTTACAGTGTGTCGGTCAGAACTACGCCCTGAACGAGGTTACGCTGTTCTTGGCCCGGTTGCTCCAATGCTTCGATGAATTCGCAATCGATGAACGGAAACAACTACTTCCGCCCTGGAGGAGGGACCCTGGTGTTGATATCGGCTTGAAGGATCCTCGCAGTGGGACATTGAGGAGAGACATCGAGAAGATCTGGCCTGGGTTCACAATCGTCATTCATATCAATGGCGGACTGTGGATAAGGTTCAGGAAGGCTTCAGAGTGATGTGGATTGGGTTTGGTTGGCTTATCGGGTGTCTTTAGAGCGTATTTTTGTATTCGTCGTATCAGATCAGTATTGTGAGTGGTTGTTCGAGCGTAAGACCCGCGTTATCTACACAAGGGTCCAGATGGATATCAAAAGACTTGTAAGGGAATTGAGTGACTTTCCGTGGCCCGCGTGGAATATCTTGTGATTTTATCCAACCGGCGGCAGCACCAGGACGGACGTTTTCACGGACGGGAGTGCCTGGGGAACGAAACATACTGGTCGCGATTTGAGGGGCAAGGGAAGGGAGCTGGATTGATATCGATGCTAGATAAATACAACGGGCAATAGTAAGGGAGAACCAAAATGACGACAGACGAGGAGAAGAAGAGATAGGAGAGAAGACAACGGAAACGGTGAGGGAAAGCTAAAGCGATCAGGGTAGGACTACAGCATATACGCGGGAAAAGCTATCGAGGGGGGAGGAGCCGAGAGAGGTTTCGAGAGGGGTGTTTAGGACAAGCGGGTGGAGAGGCAAAGAGACATGGATGAGACAGATAAACCCGATTTCTGCAGGCAGGTGTATGCATAAATGTACGTATAGAAGTATCACTATAACAAGAATAAGGAAAGAAAACAATCATCCCCGACGAAGGGGAGGGTAGCCGGAGTATATACCCCAGGGGGACGGGCAGGGCGGACGAAGCAAGTAACTGGAAGGAGTAAAGATCAACGATAAGACGTGAAGAATTATCCACAACGAAAAAAGAAGAAAAGAAAAACAGAGAAAACAATTTGAGGGAGTGGAACGAGATCCAATGAAGGGGTGAAGATGAAGCTACGCCGAAAGGGATGCGGGTACGGGGGCCTCCAACCAAACCCATGCAGCGTTTGTATTAGACCCAGGAAGGATCTAGGAGCAAGCGAGGGGGAAAGCAAGCGAACCTAGAGCGACCGGGTGGTTGTGGGACACTCGGAGGGAGAAACCTAGGGTAAGGTGCACACATTCTCCCGTCCAAGGTGCAAGTAGGGAGCGAACAGGATGACTCCAGGTTGAGAGACGAACGGGTGGGTGATTAAGCTGTCTGAACCAAGAAGGAACGCGGTCTACCCAGCGGGTGCGGGGGGTTGGTGATACTACGCTACAGTCCGAGAGGGGAAGTCGAGAAGAAAAGGATTGATGGGAAGCACGGACGGGGATCGCGCAGGAGAGATGGTGGGGGGATTGACAATAAGGTTTACAGAAAAGGATACGAGAGAGCGGAGATGGGCAAGCACAAAACATCCGTACACTGGGGAAAAACATCCGCCCGATCAGTGCCGAAGGGGGAAGGGGTAGAACAACCATTCACCTTTCGGAACAGAACTACTTCATATCTAAAGTCACATCCCCTCCAGGGTTAAACCATTGCGCGAAATCCCTTTCGAAGTTCAGATCGCCCTGATCTTGTTGCCTGAACAACGTCTGGTCGAAATCGTTCATGTCCCACAGTTCGCCCAAGCCACCCATACCCGACTGTTGCAATTCGCTCAGGCCGAGGGTGGCGTCTGCACCCATTGAAGGTGGTGCACTTGGGGTTGCAGGAGCTGTATTCGTGGGTGGCCCTTGACCAGGTCCAGGCTGACTAGCGGAAGATTGTTGTTGAGATAGCTGTGGAGGTTGTTGCGGTTGTTGTTGAGGCGTAGAGGATGGAGGTTGTTGAGATTGCCCAGGATTCTGCGGTCCAGACTGTGGTCCCTGACCAGAGGAGCTTTCTGGTCGAGAACCAGGTTCGCCTGGCTTGTCTGCCCCGTTTTGTTGTGCCTTGTTGATCCCGGGGGATGGAGGAGGGGGCATCATTCCGCCAACGGGTTTGATGGCCGTGGCTGGATTCATACTACCCGCATTGAAGGGTGCTGGCCCAGCATTCTGAGGGGGATTAGACAGTGGGGATCCGGCGTTATTTCCAGACATAGGTGGACCCATCCCCTTGTGATGAAGTTTTTGCATCGATTGTCTGTAATTGTGCATCTAAAAGAAACAATTAGCACCATCCTGTCCAAGAATTTGAAAGTCCTACGGGACCAACCTCGGGAGTCATGTGCACCGGGTTGTTCATCATTGCGGGCGTCGGGATTGACACCATTCCTGGGCTCATTGGAGAGCCAAAGCTACCCATCCCTTGATACGTCATATTCATTGGCTGACGAATCATACCATTTTGCATGTTCTGTGGTCCAGGAGGGCCGCCTCCTCCTTGAGTATTAAAAGGGACCATGGGTGCCATCGGAGGTTGGTTTTGAGGTGGACCAGGTGGGTTCGGGTGATCACCACCGCTTGGAGAGGGACGTGGCCGCTTTGGAGAAGAACCTTCCTCTTCGCCAGGAGACGTACTGCCCCGCTTTATCCGTTGCTGGGCCGTAGGGTTGTTACGAACATTCGCCTGTGCCATCAGAGGTGTCGAGGAAGGCCCGGCAGGGTTAGGCTGTTGTTGGGGAGCACCTGGTCCGGGCTGGGGCTGATTGCGATACCTTCCACGATAGTGACCGAGTATGCGGTGCTAAAGGGAATAATGAACAAAATAAAGAGACCGTAGAGATCGTAGAATAAGAGAACGTACCTTTTCCTCTGTGGTCATGCTACCAAGGTCCTTATCTGGCGGAATCATCAACTCCTGCTTGATTTTTGGTAGGATTGTGTTCGGTATGCGCATCAGTTCTCCATTGATTTCGTTGATCGACGAAGGGACCCCGCCAGGAGGCAATCGATGAGCCATAGATGGACTGGGGTTGGTGATCACACCTTGACCCGGGGTGGTGGGTCGACTTGAAGGGCGTCCGAGCTGCTGCGGATGGTTCGGGGAATGGGCCTGTTGCTGATTTCCAGGGACGTTGTTGGCCATGTTCGGGGGTCCGTTTGGTGGCATCATCGCTCGATTCATCGGGCCCATGTGTTGGCTACCTTGCATCTGCATCATCCCTTGCCCTGGCTGTTGGGGTTGGGGGACGCCACCTTGGATTAATCGTGAGAAAGATACTCGCCGGAAATGAACTGAAACTGACCTATCGTTCGCTGCCCGGGCATCATACCTTGCATATTAAGTGACTGTTGCGGACCGCCTGGGATGTTTCCGGGGCCGCTTGGTGGGTGGCCAGGTTGATTTGACATGGGGAAACTCATATGACCGTTCGGCATGCCTTGTCCACCAGGCATTCCATTTGGCATCCCACCACCACTTGGAGGCATTTGAACGGCCTGCCGAGGCGGCATCCCATTCATCAATCTGTTAATTGGTGGCTGGGGTTGGTTGCGATTATGGGCACGAAGAGCCTGTTGCTGTACTTGGTACTGTGGGGTGGATTGTAGGGTTTACGTGGTCATTAAATCTGAACGCGTAACAAGGGTCGAAAAAACCGACTTGGGTGTAGATCAAAGCCTCGTCTGAGCCTGTGCCGTTGTTTTTCGCGGTGAACAATGTCCAGAAGACGGACCACCACTCGAATAAGAGACCTTGTCTGGCGTTGATGGGGGGTTGGGAGTCTGGGGGGATATCTGCTTCGACCACGAGTTCGCGAGCGGTTTTTGTGTATCCTCGCTTGTTGCAGTAGTCGTGGATGTAGATGTGGAACCTGTCGGAGGGGGGATTCGACGCGGGTGAGTGGACGGGTGGAAGAGAGAGGAATGCGGGGTGCGGAGGGACGAAAACTTACATTCGGTCGCCTTCCCAGGAGAGCATAGAGGAGTTAGTGTCCCCGTCCATGGAAGGACCGGCGGGTGCTGGTCCCGTTGCCATTCGAGTCGAAGATAAGAGGTGGTGTTCGCGTTATATTTGGGGCGAAGGGGGGGAGAAAGTGGGGGAGGAGGGAGATGGGGAGACAGGCGATGGAGGTGGCCGTCGTCCGAGGGGAGGGGAGAGGGCGGATAGGATGTCCGAGGGCAGAAGTGGGAAGTAGCCTTTCTGGAAAATAACGCTCAGCACCGCATCCGAGGACTGGACGGCAGGCGGGGCGGGATTTCGGGACACGCACCGAGACGGGAGCAGGACCGACGGATGCGGGAGGTCGACGACGGGGGCGACGACGAGCAAGAGGGACGGAAGATTTGAGAGAGCGGGAGAGGGTCGACTGGAGGGAAGCGGCTGGGCGACGGTCTGGGAGAGACTCTCAGCCACGTTTCGCGGACGCAAAAGTCGAGCAAACTCAGACCGCAATTAGCCGAGAGACTACAATCAATTAGAATGCCGACACTACAAACACTACAATCCCGCAAAAACGCCCAAGAGCCCTAATGCCTGCGCACGACTGCTATCTGGAAATCCCACCCTCCGACCAGGTATTTCACCTCTACCAGCCGGCGAATCTCTCGCCACCCGCTCTCCACCTGCTCCAACGACCCAACGTCCGTCACCACGTAGATGAAATCCGAAGGAGACAACAGTGATCGCAACAGCGAACCCAACAAAAACGCGATCAACGCAATGAGGATCACGACCCTCAGCGGGTACTCCTGCCGTGGCCCGGAGATGACACGCAACGAACGAGCCACCCTGGCCGCGTCCACGTACATCCCCGGTGGTTGAGCGTCCTTCGTTGCCAAGCCCGCTAAATCGGTCGTCGACCTATTCGTAGGAGTGCTCGCTTTCGTCGAGAAGTGCGACAACGGATTTTGATAAGACCCGAGGAAGCCCAATATTCCACCTCCCCGAGTCTGAGGAGCAGTCTCTTCGGGAGAAGCGGTAGTTGATGCCATCTGTCGAAATGCCAAAAACCCAATCGGTAAGTATGTCCTGGCGGGGCCCCGCTCCGTGAGTCAGTCTGAATTCGACTCACGTTGAACCCATTGTCTTGACCACTCTGTGGCTCTCCTTTCACCTCGGTCTCCTTTGCCTCGCTATCTACGGGTGTAATTGGGGTAGCAGTAACAGCAGGATCCAACAGATGGACTGCCACCGCCGCCGGCGTCTGGAACTCTTCCGATAGAGTACCGTCTCCAGAACTCCTATAAACCGTTTACTGTTACGAAACCGGAATGCGAAGATCTGTATAAAAATATGCCCACCTGATAAGAATATCTGATCGTGATGCCCTGTTGTCCAAGAGTTCCTCCCGGCCTAAGTTCGTCAATGCCTCCTTCTCACCGACAACCTCGACTGCCTTCCCCTCCACCAAGACGCTCGATGAACCACCTCTGTTCGCAGGCACAATCTCCACATCCACCACTGCTCCTCCCTTCTCCTGTAAGTTCACCAGCCATTGAGGTTTCGGCGGGGCCGTCCTGATTTCGCCGGTCAGAGGGTCTTGCAGAGTTGAACCGTGATACTGCGCCGTGGGAAGCGTTAACCTCACGAGGTGTCTCGGTGGTCTGTCTTCGTGTAATCCTGAAGAGTGCATGGGCGAAGAAGGCATCGCGTGAATCGTGACCACCAACGGCAACACTTTGTCCTTCTCTTCATTTCCTAACACTTGTCCCGGCGCTGGCAGCGTGATGAATTTTGCATTCCTCCTGATCCTAGACCCCAGGCTGACGTCGTATCCTCCAGGGTATAACCTCGAGTCCACGACAATCTCCGCGACGAGCAGATCGACAGGTTGTCGAACCTCACCCCGCGAAGTGAACGCGGACGGAGATGATCTGAGTACTTCTCGAGACCTCGATCTCCCAGAGAAAGAGGAAACCCTCTCTGATCGGTTCCTAACCGTTACGTTCGATATCGTAGAGCTCGAAAGGTCCTCTGCACCGGCCAGCAGCTGAGGAGGGGTTGGCCCCTCACCTTCCTCCCGTTCCCTATCTCGTTCCTTCAAGGATGGGGATCTGAACAAGCTCGGCCGTGGTGTGCTATCGTAGTCATTGCTTCCCCGCAGCGGTGACGAAGCCCTCTGTCGGAACCCAGATGAAGACGAAGGAACAGGACTGGTACTAGACCAAGTGATGAGGAATGTGCTTCTGTAAACCTTCGCCTGTGGATCGTACTTCGTCGCGACCAAAAGGTGGTTGTGATCACGTTTCCGCAGGGACCAAGTGCCTAACCCTTCTCCTGATGGGCTCCCTTCGCCGGTTTTGTCCGATAGCATGAATCCATAGGTTGGAAGACGTGTGAGAGGAGAGGGCGCCAACCCTTTGACGTAAGTTTCCACATCAAGAATGCCTCTTGCAAGGGTAACGTTAAGACTTGTGTTTGTTGCCGTTGGCATAGACCCCGCATAATCGACCGCGACCAGCCTCGTGCACCTCGTGGAAGGGATCGTATACTTCTCCGTGGTGTAAGGGTCGAGGGTCTCCAGTATCCACCCGTCCACAAAGACGCGTCCGATGGGTAGCGTGTACGGGTTATACTTCGTGGCCGAGAACGAAGCGACAGACTGCGGAGAGAACGAAGCCGAAACGCAGAAAATGGCTGTTCTGGAATCGTTAGAGCTCTCTCCCTCGCCTTCCATTGTTCTCGCCCTCGTCCTCGTAGGCTTAGCTCTCGCAAGCACTGAAGCCAAGTAAAACCCACGATCTCTGAACGGGAACCCTCCTCTGTTGACGGCAAATGCGGTATGACATCCATCCCTGAACACCTGGAAAACCTGCGCGGAGCTGAACTGAGTGTCCCATTGTTTCCTGCAGTCGTAGGTCGCGATGACGGAAGCGACCTCCTCGGCCGATATGCCCTCGATAACCTTTTCGCCTTTGTGTATCGGAATCGTAGGGGATATTTCTGGACACATCTTTCGATGAACTGGACAACCTTTGTCGCCAACGAGGGTCCAGCCATCCAGGGGAGGATTGACATGGTGCTGCTGAACGTATAGTAGAGCATCGAGAACGTATTGCATGGGTAACTTTGATGACGACGGTGTAACTTCGTTTGCGGAAACGGGAGGAGATGAGAGGGGCGTGGGGTTCTCCTGGGTCGCGCTCGGAGATCCCATCGTGAAGAATCGACTGAGTGGGCTGGAGAACTTTGGAATCACCGACGCGGCACTCAAGGGCGAAAGCAGCGAGCTGGCAGTATCGGGCGTGCTTTTGACCGGAGATTCAGGTCCACTGGAATCCCCATCGTTATCGTCGAACTGCTTCCTCCTCTTGATCCTTATCACTGGGGGCTGATCCAGGGGAACACGAAGGGGTTTGATTCGCTTCTGCTTCGTCAGCTGCTTTACCTCAACCTCGGAAAGTTCCTCCGCGTCGACCGCCACCTTAACTCCGTTGACCATCACCAACCCCTTGTCCTTTGTCGAGTTCGTGATTCCTCGCCGGACGATGGCCTGCAATCTCTCGTCACCAGCAAGGACGGCATCGTGAGTGATGGTGATCCAAACTCCTCCTCCGGCCGCACTTAACCGATGTCTTCGTAGACAACTCAACGCTTGAGGAGGCGGGTCCACCACGATATCCAAGGCTGATCCCCACGTGTCCAAATCGCATCTCAACTCGCATTCCACGATCGGCGTCGTCGAGTTTTTCTCCTCCTCCTCCTTCTGCGCCTTCGCTTCTGCACTCGTGATCGAACTCGTGAAGGTTGACGTCGAAGTCGTGGTGGTCCGTCGGCTTGGACATACGGAGTACTCGATCCTGAAGTTCCCGCGGTCGTGATCATATCGAACGGTATCGACGCTCGCGCCGTCGAGGCGGGTCATGACCGGTGGTCCGCCACACTTGATAACGAATTCACCAACACCAGCCACTGCGGTGATCATTTGCTGCGGGATGCTGTTCTTGTTGGACCATCCTTTGGGATCCGATTGTTCAAGGAGGGTGACAAGAGTCGTAGTGGGCGAGAGGGCTTCGATTGACCATCCTTGTAAGTCGATTTGGGTACGGATCGTGGGGGGATTGACGGGAGGGATGGACGGGAACAAGGGCAAGTCGTCGACGGAGAACGCAAACACATGAATGGTTGTCGGGGATTTATATACCGTCTTAAGCACCACGGCATCCCTACCGCTGTACGTGTAAGATGGAAGTGCGGAACGAAAACACGTGAGTTCATGCTCAGTAACCAGGAAATTAGTTGGAGGATGCGATCATCGGCGTAAGGGGGGAAACGGGGAGATGGGCGTGATGAAATATCAACACTGAACAATAGGTACGTACTTCGCTGGCCATATGGGCTTGGATTTCCAGTGCCAAACCTCGGATAGTTCGTTTACATCTTCCAACAGAACGGCGTCATCATATGATCGATCCCATTGGGTTCGGGCCCCGGGTGTGACGATGGCGCTGTAAAGGTCCCAGATACCGAGTCCAACGAACGTAGCCTCTGCGCGAAATACCACAAGTGTTGGATCTATCGAATCGAGTTGGGTGACGGAAACTCCGCGGGCCTCGGTTGCTAGGAAGCGGAAAAATAAGCTATTATCCCGGAACCAGGCGGGGCAAACCTTACTTGGTCTCCATTTCGCCTCCGGCTCTTGAAGCAAGGAAGAGAAATAGATGTAGTTCCTTTTCACTCTCGACAAAATAGATTTCTTCGCAGACTCTGAACGCTCTCCGAATGGTCCACCGTGCGTTGGCGGTCCAGGGGTGACAGGTCCAGGAATCAGGTCCAATGGCGGAGCCTTGTTTGATACACCGCCGATCGAAGAGGGCATACTCATAGTACTGCTCTCCGCAGCACTCGAGGTCGAGACACTTTGGAAACTAATCTGGGCGGCACTGGTCGCATCTTGAGCAATGTGGTTTGGGATCATCATTCCAGGATTGTAGGAGGAAGGATCGCGTTCTTCTACGGTTTCGACCTTATGGGGTATTCCATTCAGCCTCAAGGCGCTAGGTGACGAGCCGGACTTTTCAATGGTGATCTGGACTTTCATTACCGAATGCTCATCCGGTAACGGATTATGTTTGATCTGGAAGACGATCGTATCGTGGGGTTTTGGTGCTCCCGAGTCAGGAGTGGGGGAAGGGGGGGAATTTCGGATTGTTTTTGCCGACCAAGGTAGTCGTTCAACCTCTTTCGATGATGCTTTGACCGACACCTGCACGTCCCATCCTTCAGAGGAAGGCAATGTACACTCCATTGCCCTCGTCAGCCTCCTCGCCTCCCGGATCGCGTGTAGTTCGTCGATGCCTTCGGTGGCATGGAAGTAATGGTCGCCCTCGTCGGATACCACAGAGTAGTTGAGGGTTAGGGCAACTCGGTCCACTTGGAACCGCATTCGCTCAATCATAACGCCATTGCCATAACCTCTCAACACAGGGATGCGATATCCACGCTCTTTGACGGTCGTGTACAGACCCAACATCATTGCGGAAAGCTGCTGTGCGGTTGCGGCAACGGAACCGATCGACCACATTGCGCGAAAATCGTGTTGCCAGAAATATGTTATCCGTACACGCCCTGGGTTGCGGGAGGATTGCTCGGCGGGTTGTTGTGAGGAGTATTGGACACACCAAGCAAGGACTAGATGAATCGATTGAACGCGATTAGATTGGATTTGCCGACAAAAATCAGAAAAGTGGGCCCACGTTTGACATCCGAACGGACGTAGGGGGGAGAGGGGCGCAAATATGCTGGCTCGTCCGGGGAACGAGGAAGGGAGGTGGAGATGTCGATTAGGGTCGTTGCGTCATTGAACGTGCGCGAGATCGTGACCGCATCCCGCGGGCTGTTGGGGTACACAGAGGGAAGCGGCAGCTGTTCAGCAAAGAAAATTTATCGGCGGGCGAGGGAAACAGCTTACTATGCGGGCCAACCTAGTGTGAAATTGGTCTTGGATATCCTCGTGGTAGGATCCAGCACCTCTATAAGTGTGGAGCTTTCCACGGTCGGGTCCCACTCCTTTCTAAACTCCGGGGTGACCAACACGGACTTCCATGACTCGAGGGGAACGGGATCTTCAGGGGCGAGAGTGACATCGAGTTGAACTCGATACACGTCTCCTGCTTTTGTGGATTTCCTGGAGAGCTTGACGTTGTTCAGGTCCGGGATGTGGCCGTTAGCCCGGGCCTTGCCCTTATTCTTCAGCTGAAGTTGCGGAGAATCCGGACTGGGAGAGGAAGTGCCAGAGCCATCGCCAGTGCTGGGCGGGGTCGGAACCCGCTTCCAGTCACTCGCTGGTGAAGTGAGGAGTTGCCGGAACTGGGACTGCACTTGATCCAGTGCGTTGTACCATGACTGCCGCAGCCTGGAGGCGTTGAGCGGGAGAGCACTCTGGATATACGCGAACTCACTCGGTTCCGTCGGACATACCAGCTCCGTTGAATGTGGGGATAAGTTACGGGTGTCGAGGTCGGGGTCTGTGGCAGCGGCGTGTAAGCGAGGCTTAGTGCAATTATGAGCGGACATGTGACCCTGCAGTGACACGTCGGTTGACTCACTGAGTTCGGTTTGCAAGTTCGCACCCCCGTTTCGTGGGGAGACAGAGATGAATCCCCAAAGTTTTGCATCGACCACGTTCAGGGAATTTATCTTTAATTTCCTCTCCAGCCTTCGTCAATCCCGGACACGCCTTGGCTGAAAGGCTTCGTTCGGTCCGAAGAGTCCGGGACGGATCCTCTGATCGGCAACCTCCTCAGTCACCGTTCGTCTTTGCACCAAGTCATGAATCAGCGGGTGCTCAGCATCCAGTCCCATGTCACCTATGGATACGTCGGAGGCAAAGCCGCTGTCTTTCCTCTCCAGTGTCTGGGCTACGATGTCGACGTGCGTGGCCAGAATTCTCCACGCAAGGAGGAGCCAAGTTGACCCGAACTCAAGGTCATCAACACAGTCAACTTTTCCAACCACTCAGGTATGGGACGGCGGTAGGAGATGTTTCACCGTCTGACCGTTTGTTGCACAGGTTATGGTCGGTTTGGAGGGACCCGCACCTCTGCTTCAGAGCTGCAGCAAATCCTCAAGATAATGGAAGAAAACCAACTCCCCGATCCGTCTAGACTGCTTACAGGTGAGTCTGTTTCTAAATCGACGCATGGCATCTGACCCATAGCCGACCATAGGTTACATACCCGGCCCAGAGGCTCTGTCCGTCGTGCAACAGGTCGCAGCGAGGCTGCGGAAGTCTCGTCCGGAGCTTATATACCTTTTAGATCGTGAGTCTTCCCAGACACGATCAAGAGTCACAGCTGAATGGAAAAGGTGACCCCAGCTGTCATCGGCGATGCAGGCGTTCTCTACGTCTCACCCAACGTGGTGTCCATATACCGAGCAATGCTCCCACTTTCCACTATTATCACCCCAAATTGGTTTGAGGTTGAGTGGGTGCCCGACGACATCCCAACGCCTGTCATCCGCTTAACACCACTTCTGCCAGGACCTTGACAGACGTCAAAATCGTGGACCCGCAGTCGCTACGTGATGCGATCAGAAAGTTGCACGAGGAGCACCAGGTCCCGAACGTTGTGGTCAGCTCCATCCCAATGAAATCGTGGCTTGCAGAGTTCCTACCGGAGGAGATACCAAGGGACCAGCCGACGGATCTGTTGTGTATCTCCTCATCAAGGAGTAATGCCGACAAGACCTCGGCCGTCCACGCGTGTACGGTTCCCCTGATTCCCGGATACTTCTCGGGAGTCGGGGACCTCTTCTCTGCATTGGTCTTGGCCCATTTCGACCCCGACGGAAAATCGCCATTACCAGATGCCGTCGGAAAGGCGCTGACGAAGACGCACGTTCTCGTACAATTGACCGACGCTTACGCACAGACTCTAGATGAAGCGGACAGAACAATTACAGACGATGAGTTAGACGAGAGGGATCCCATGCGACGCGTGCGCCGGATGCGGGGGAGGGAACTCAGGCTCATCCAGGGCCAAGATATCATACGGGGCGAAGGTCTGAGACACAAGATGAAAGCGTGGGAAATGTTTTGGTAGCACGCAGAGACAGTTACGTAATCCATCATCTGCAACAGAAATTCCCATTTTTGTATACCATCCTCTTCCTCCGCTACGGTCACTCTCCGCGGTCTTCGTTTCCGACCCCACCCTCTTTTTTTCCTGACCCTTACGCTCATTTTGCTACTCTCGCCATGGACGCTCACCGGAGGATGATACAACGTCGCCAGGCTTTCAGCGGGGACCCCTTCCCGGTCGACTCTACCGGTGGTATCTCTACCCCCACCCCCCAAAGTCAGTGCCATGCATCGTTACATGCGCCTCATCTCCAACCACTGACCGCTCCCATGATATGCAGGCGACTCTAGTTCGACCAGCGGCCCATCCCCCACGGACACGAACAATCAGCCATCTCCATCGTCCACGCTGCCTGGAACCCCCCCGGCCCCTTCCAGTACTTCGACGTCTTCCTCCCCTTCGTCGCTTTCAACCTCTACGCCCCCTTCTGTCCTTCCGTCGCCATCCAGTACGGCCACCACTTTGGTTTGTTTTTCATATTCACTTCCTCCGTCGCTTGTGCTAATACCGAATGAATCAAGGTCTCTGTTCCTCACGCGTCTCTCCCGTCAACCTCGTTCAGTCGCCCCAGGCCCACTTCCCTCACATCCAGACCTTCCCCCACGAGTACGGGTGCAAGCGACCCCAACTCTGATGCGACCATTTCTACTGGAGCTGTTGTCGGAGGAATCGCCGCCGGTATTTTGGGTCTCGCCGGAATCATCTTTGCTGTTCTCTACTTTATTGTAAGTTCTTTCAACCCACCCCCCACCCTCCTTCCTCACCGTTCGCGCAGCGCCGCATGAAGAAGAAGAAGAGCGACCATACTTTCGACTCTGACGTTTTCAGACGTCAGTCCAGGATGCTGCACGACGAGCCTCAGGTGGTTCCCGATAGCAATAACGACAGTCCCTTCGCCCCCCGTCCTCCCACCATGATCGAGAGGCGTATGAATTCTACTCCGGTTTCAAATATGGGTGGTCACCCCTACGGACCTGGCCCCGCTTACGGCGGATACAACGACTACAGTGCTGGTTACGACCAACCCGGGTTTTCACCCGGTCAGGTCTTCCCGCACCACCAGTCTTACGGAGACTCGTACATGGATTCCCCAATGTCCGCCCCCATGTCACCACCAATGTCTGTCAGCCATGGCGATGTTGGCGCTGAACAGTCCCGGTCGGCTTACCTGTCCAGACAACCACCCACCAATGACCCCGCGCTCACGGATAACAATGGACACTACGTCGACTTGAGTAGGTCTAGTGTAACTCCGTTCCAGGCCGCTCAGTATGAGGAGATCCACCGTCGCTTGAATATGCCACCTGCCGCACCTGTTCTCGGTTCACTTGCGGAGGATGAATACCCACAAAAGGAACTCGCTCCTCAAGGACCATCTCCCTTCGCTGATCCTTCTGAAGTTATGCTTCCACCTCCATCGCCCGCTCACTCGAACCGCGACAGGATTGACTCGAACCCACCCAAACTCCCTGAATTGAACCCACCGATGTCCCCAGTGTATGCATTGCACCCTACCCCCGCCGAAGTTCTGAGGAAGAAGTCAGAGGTCTCCACCGCTGGCCTCCCTGCAGCTCCTGCCCCTGCTTACGTTGCTCGCCCCAACCTGAACCAGAAGCGTCCCGATACCGTCTACACTATTTATGATGATGAAGATGCCTATGCAGGTATCTGAACGAATCGGGAAAGCGCTTTCTCGTGTTGCAGGATGCTGCGCGCCGGATTTCTCGCAGCTGGTTTACCGCAACAGCTCCAGACGCACACATTTTCCCTAACAATTTTACGCTGGCTGTGACTTGTCTTTCTACTTCGCTACGATGGGCACCGTTGTCGTGCCTCGCCGGTTAAGCGAGCCCCCTCTCGTTTAATACCCTTTCTCCATTTCCCTTGACGATTGCTCTTAGCTTGCTTTACTCACCCGTTTGTCGTGTTGCATATCCCCTCTTACAGGTGGACCGGATGAACATGCTGTTTGCCCTCGTTTCTTTTGTCACTTATTTGTTGTCACGAGGTATTGTTCTCCTTTCGTGTCGCTCGTTCTGCAGGCGGTTTCTTGTATTTGATGGGAGTTGTCCTTGTTAGTACTCCGTCGACCTTGGCTCCAGTGCTCATTAACCTCACAAGTATGTGGCTATTGTTGATATTTAGGGCCCTGATTGTATCTTCGCTTGAGTGACTCCTGTCTTAACTACACCGTTGGCTGTGCTACTTGTACTACCCCATACTGGCCGAATCGCCGGTTTGGTTTAACTTGACTGGAAGTCCATCCATGTACACAACATGAGTGACCGTGAATTAGATTGTATTGAGCTCCAGACAATGGTCAGGTTAACGTTCCCGACAGTTCCCTTTCTCGACGGAGGTATATCTTCCCAAGTTGGTCGCTCTTTCACACTCAAACGATCATGACAACCCCAGCAGAGTGGCAGAACACTGGCGTGTTTGGGCCAGAACAAGCTGACCTAGACGTGGCCTACGCGACCTCCCTCCCTTCTGAGGCCGCCTTGGCATGGGTCGAAGCTCGACTCGCGGAAGTTCAATCCCACTTCGCGAACCTGGGCACGAAGAGGAACAACCTCTTCCCCATCTACCACCTCCCGAAAGACGTGTTGTTTCAAATCCTGTCATGGGTCGGACTGTCCTACTCTTCGTCCGAGAAGGATTCGTGTCGTTATCCAGTGGATCAGACGAAAAATCTCGTACACCTCTCTCAGGCGTGCAAGCTGTTCCGAGGCGCCGCGTTGGAGAGGCCGGAGTTGTGGGTTAGGGTTAACCTTCGATATCCGACGCTTGCGAAGATGTTTTTAGAGCGGTCGGGGGATAAACTCGTCACGGTATACCTCTACCCACGCACGGACGTCTATCCGAGGGGTCCCATTCCGTTGAAAGTCCCGACACTGGAAATCCTCCGACCGCACCTCGGCCGGATTTCGAATTTCAACCTTACGTTTACGATACAAAACCGACCGGGATATGGTGGGGAAAGCCCCCTCGCGATGCACATGCCCGCGTTGCGGACGTTAGGACTCCGGAATATTTGGAAAGAGGAGGCCGTTGGAGATTCTTCTGAGTCAGACGCTCCGGATGTCCCATCTCTCGTTTTCCCCACACCGAATGAGCTGTACCCGGAACTGCGAAAGGTCACTCTCGTGTCCGTCAACGTGCCTTGGGATGCCTCTTTATTTAACGGCCTTACGGAGCTCAACCTGGACCACCAGGACTCGGGCCATGCTCCGAAGATCGAAGAGTTCCTCACGGTGTTGGAACGGTGTCCAGGGTTGGAGAAATTGCACCTTTGGAATTCGGGACCGAAGGAACTACAGGGCTCTCCATCCACCCCGGACGTGAAGAAGGTCCAACTGCTCCATTTACGAGACTTGTCGATCGCTCATGACGAAGGCCGGTATATGGACATTCCTCTCCTCCTCTCGAGGATCTTCATACCACCTTCCGCCAAGATCCACATCCAGTGCAACGAGGCCGTCGATCCAGTAATCCACTTCTCTCGAATGTTTCCTGCGGGCCATCATTTCCTCGCGGAACTTCCGAAGTATGGGACACTGAAACACCTCCACTCCTTCACTTTCTTCCACTTCCGTCTCATCGACGAGTCCAGCGGCGGGTCTTTGTCTTTCAGGGTAAATCGCCACAACCAAACTGTCCCAACTAGCGCATCTATCCTCGATTTCTTCCGGGCCTTCGGCGAGTCGGCCCAATATGCGGAGATTTACCCCACGACGGACGACAGCGACTCGTGGATGGACATCCTCCAAACCCTCTCGAATGTGGAGTCCATCAAACTCAAACGTGAACTCGACTTTACAAAATTTATTGCAGCGCTGTCCACCAAAGCCTGCCCAAAACTGAAGAAGCTCTCCTTCGAGTACTACACCCACACGACCGAGCACCAGTCGGCATGGCTGTCCGTCCTCAAATCCCGAGTGGAGAGTGGGATGAAGCTGGAGGAATTTAGCCTCACCTTCGCACAGGGTGCGGAACTTCTCACGGACGGGGTAATGGACGAGTTCCGATTGTACACGGACAATTTTTCGCGCGAAAAGCTATAGCTTTTGGGAGGCGTCGGCTGGAAGGGTGTGGGTGGGCCACGAAGTAGAGTGCGGAGGATTATGCATTAAGGTACAGATCTCTAGTCTATGTCAATGCGCACGTAACCAGATAATAAGATCGACGTTGGGGAAGGTAATAGATTGGGGTATCAATTCTGCGAGGATTACAGCTCAGTTGAAACGGTTACCCAGTATATTCCGGAGAGGTTACCGGCGGCATGACCCTTGCAGGTCCCGACGTCCCACAACTTTGTTCCAGTTCTTCCTCCTCGGCCCGGAGTCTGTCCAAGGCGGCAGCAAGCACTCGCTGCCTTCGTTCTTCCCGCGCAAATTCTGGGAGAGAAGAACTGGAGCTTCCGCCAAGGGTGTGATCCGCAGCCGGAGACTCGGAATCGTAGAAATCGCCATCGGCCAGTCTGTGAGTCCCTCGAGCCAATGAGAGCTCGTATTCAGTCACTTCTTTGTTCAGTCGTGAGTCGAGTTCCTTGAACTGGCCCATGGATGCAGTCAATGGTCAGTGTATGCGGGAGGTTCAGAAACCGATACTCACATCATTGTCGTGGTCAACCCAAACATTATGGGCCAATTCATGACACAACACTCTACGAATCACCCTGTAGCTTCTGAACCCGTCATATCTGTCAGTGCGGATACGGAGCTTAATAGACTGCCCCTTGTTAACATTCAAGCCCAACAACCCCGGGTGCTCATGGGGAGCGAGTTCCGTCAACAATCCGACAGAGAACTTGTGTGAATTCATCACATGGAGGATCGCATCGTCGTTCGCCAGCTTTGTAAGTAACGAGAGAGCTGAGTCGGGGTTTGGGAGGTGTGCTAGAGGTTGGACGTCGTGGAAACGGTAGCTCAGGTTCAAAGCTGAAGCATTGGAACGGTTCGAAGGGGAATATATCTGTGCGGATATTACCGTCAATGGATTTGCTATACTTGTAGAGGCTGTCCGACGTACCCTTGCTTGCGTTTCCCTATTCCTCAGAATCTGTTCCGTTCGCTTCTTCTCATCCTCTACAGCCCGGAGGCCACCAATCTCCTCCACAGTGGACCCCAGCATCTGAATCTTTGTCCCATCCTTCAAGCCAAAGATCTCAAGTGCGTCATCGCCCTTCGCCGATGTCTTCTTCCCTTTGAATAGGAGCTTCTGGTTTTCGATCGGGACTGACGTAAGCTCTGCAAGGTGGGCTTGAAACGAAGAGACGGTGCTCGTCAGATCGACCTGGACGGCGTAGGATTTCCCCTTGTGTGAGATGGATACGGTGGCGACCATTGGTAGCAGGGCGCGGGTAGCGTCAGTAAGCGAGTAGAGGTGACATCCGCAGTGGGTGGTCTTATAAAAGCATCCCGGGGCGTACGGGGGTTCCTGCTGACTGATCGAACGGACCAACACACTCGTCATCCGGAATCATCCCGAAAATTCAGGAATGCGCGTCGCGCGGTTGGGGGCGGAGAAATTTCAAGTTACTTACAAGCAAGACAACGGCGCGATGGTGGCTCACCAAGACCGGGATCCACCCTCTCGCTCTCGTATCACCCGTCTTTGTGTTTACGAAACCCCACACGTTCGGTGTCCCCACTGCATGATGGCGCGTGTCGTCCTACCTACTCGGCGTCGGGCCCGTGTTCTCGAACTTCAACTGATACCTCTGTCATGGATTGGCAGATTCAATCGTGTTGTTCTTCAGTCCTCGGGAGATGCAGATCACCAATCCGACCGTGCTCGCGCCAGTTGGTATCGCCGTTCCTGTCGAAGATAAAAAGGTACACTCCCAGTCGTCTCGAGTTACCCCACCAACATTCTCAAACTCACCTAATACTCGAGAATTAAAAGGGCATGCTGGTAATTATCCCGGAAAGCAAGTTCCTCGTCACCGGTGCGAACGGTTTCGCCGCCATCTACGTCGTCAACTTCTTCCCTAAAAGAGGCCAGAGTCAAAGGAAACCCACCTTCAGAAACTCTTCGGAAAACACGGAGATAAACCCGAGTCCATCGCCACACCTGATATCACCAAGGTAAGTCTGATTCACCCCTCCGCGGTCGGGTTTTAAGTTGACGAAATGGATCCTAAGGTGACGCTTCCGACCGTAATCTTGACGGACTCGATGCCATTCCACATTCTGCCTCTCCCTCCTGTTTTATTGCTGAAGATCCAGAGGGTACGAAAGAACCGTAAGGATCAGTTTTGTGAGTTCACTTCTGGCTGACTGCTACGAATAAAACTCATTGGTCCCGTTGTCAGTGAAACCCTTAGTATGGAAATCCGCTATCAAAGCCCCCCGAGCCCCCCCGTTCCGATGTTCCGGTCACTGTTTATTGCACCAACTTCGAAGTACCAACACCAAACGTACCGTCATCTTCTCCCCCAAGTTTTCATTGGTATCTTCAGGACGGTCTCTGAGCACACCGGAGAGGGATGAAATAATGGGGCTACCGCTGATGCCAGGAAAAACAGCAAGGCGTCGAATGGGGCTATGAAGCACATGACTTCTAAGACCCCCAAGCGAAGTGCGATAATCTTTACCGAAATACTTCGTTTCGTATGCTTATGCAAGATACACGTTAGCTTGGAAGCTCTACCGCGAACACAAGGCTTCTTTGCCCCGGGACCCGACCATCATCAACCCAACTCTTGTGAGTTCTTCGAGCCTTACCTTTTATCAGAGGGGATACTGAACACCAGACTCTATCCCTACAGTCTCGAAAGCCTGAACACGTCCTCATTGAGGTGGTTCAACATGTTCTTCAACTCCACCTTCACCGAACAAGAGCCCTCGTCTGGGGCCGGTTGGGTCAACATCGGAGACGTCACCGAAATTCACCTCGTCTTCGAATATTCAGCCCCGCATCACTATGGATTTGTATTTGGATCCGTCGCACTGAATGATTTGTCAATAACAGAGCTTCGTTTCAACCTCCTATCTTATGTTGAATTAGCCGGTCATTCGTGAACTTACATCCTCACCGTACGTGGGGTAGGTTCTTCAGGTCGCTATTGGCGTCTTGAACACACGGACAGTCACTGAACGTGTCTCCGAACCCAACAGCATCGAATTGTCCTGACCAACCTGTAGTGTCCTCTTCTATCCTGAGGCGAATTAGGAACGGCAAACATCGGTCTTTGGTGTTGCCAACAGGTGGAAATTGAGACTAGAGAGGCGACGGATAGCTATGCCATTTATTAGCTTGAGTGCGCATGATATTTGTATGCAGCAGCTACATAGAGGCCTCGAACGAAAACAAAAAAACATTGCGGGTGATCAGCCGGTCGCATTGCCTCTTTAAGTGCTTCGACCGCGACTTCACGAAATGGGTCTGTTTACACGAGGCGTGTCGTGACAAGATAACCGCCCATCTCTATTCGGGTTCGGGTTCTTCCTCACAGCATACACGTCGCACTGCTTTTTCGCAACTATTTCGAGCTTCGACCATGGACACAAAGCCCCAACGATCGAAGCACCAGGATATCGCTCTCTCCTCGCTGAATGCGGCCATCGAGGCCTTGAATCTCGCGAAGGAACTCTCGGGTGTTACGCCAGCCAAAGCCGTTTTTGGTACCGCCGGTGTTATCCTCACGATGATCAGAGTGAGTTTTCCCTAGTCTGCGTTAAGCGGTTGCAGGATGAAATGGACCTAGGACACGATGATCAACGATGTGGATTACGTCGAACTTGGGCTGGCCTGCGCTGGTGTCTGTACCGCCCTTGACCGAGGACTAAGGGGGAAGAAGTTGGACGACCTTAACGGTTCTGTGGTCGAGGCAATCAACCAGTTGACGACGTGAGTTACACAAACAATGTACATTTCGAGTACCTCGTTGACGATACTTTTGGCCTGGCTTCAGGATGGTCGCGGAGATCCAAGGGAAAATAATCAAGCAGGGCAAGCGGAATGTACTCTCTCGACTTGCCCACGCAAGGAGTGACAAAGAAACAATCGCCACATGGAGGTCGGACCTCAACAGGATGCTTCTCGTGTTTAATGTATGTTCCGCCGTTTCCGTGCGGCTATTGTTGACCATTAATTTCCAGACTGAGCTTGCAATAAATACACACGTTACTGTTTCGAACACCCACACCCTCGTTTCTGACATTCACCGGAACATGCTCGGGGGTCAGGGGGGGACTGATG
>Ga0307517_10001689_pt1 | contig 36458 bp, 30 predicted proteins | sample 23_EM_MG_FD_194515 | JGI IMG/M metagenome (GOLD analysis project Ga0307517, IMG submission 194515) | Populus trichocarpa ectomycorrhiza microbial communities from riparian zone in the Pacific Northwest, United States - 23_EM | ecosystem: Host-associated > Plants > Roots > Unclassified | place...
AGATTGCGGATGCCGGAAATATTGAACCGTCGTCGAAGAGTATAAACATTGTAAGTCAGAGGTCACAACCATAAAGGGTGCTGCACTAACTACGAAAGATACGTCAAAAACACTCTGGCGTGCGGGCACAGTTCGTCCATTATATAACAAATCATATACGGGAATTATACAGACTACCGGGCGACCCCACTGCCATCGCTCGTAGAGTCGAATACCTTCTCGAGGATGACAGGCTCATGTGCCCCTCAAATCGGTATGAGGTGTGTATCCGCCCGTCGCCCGTCGCCCAACCCGGACTTCCAATCACGACTGACTATAACCTGGATGCAGCCTATATTATTCCGGTTCCTCGCTTCTCGGATTGCCGACGCCATCTATAGTAAGTATTTCAATGGCAAGAGAAAGCTTGGGATGCTAGACCCGGAATTCATCAATCGTGTCAATGCTACGATGGTGGGTCTCACTTGTGCAATCCTGTGCCATCAACTACGCGCATATCGACTTGGGGTGGATCAGGATCCTCCGGACTCCAAGCCTGACACAGTTGGAGGTAGGAGACCCTCAATGTTCCCCCCGTCCTTGGTTTTTGTTCTGATGACTAACCAATCTTGCAAGACCTTTTCTTACGGCAGAAGAACCCCTGGTGGGAAGTACCACGGCCAACGCAACAACTCATGCTCAGGAATCTGCGTGAGACAATCACAGACAGGATCCAGCAAAATCATCGTATGATGCAGGAAAGTTGTGAAGGCTTTGCTGACAATCATGACGCAGTTCATGCCGAACTGGAGCGTCAGCTATCCACACGTCAGCTATCCAGCCGGAATCCAAGACGAGCTGCTGTGCGGGAACAGACACCGCTCAACAATCACGCCGGGCGTTTAGAGCACTACCGGCAGAGTCAAGATGCATCCCAGGGGAGCGAACTGTCGTTTGACTACAACCAGGCGTCGTTCGCCCAGGCACTTCAGATGCTAGATTCAGATCCGGTGAGCCTACGTAACTCACAGGAGCTGACGCTGAGACTAGCGCAAGAGGGACCAGCGACCCCGGGTTTCGCCAGTCGGCTATCGTTGAGCCTGGACGACTTGCAGGAAAGTGACGCAGGCTTGGAAGAGAATTGTTTTTTGTAGACTTGGCGATGTGTGAACCGTTGAGTTTATGGAATTTGATTTGCAGGAAATGTAAACTATTAGATTTCGGTTGGCCGATCTGTGAAGCCGTGAGGACAATTTGGGCTGTATTTCTGAGCGAGATCTGAGCGACAGCTCAGAAACGTAGAATAGCCGTGGCCAGGGTGTCCTGGACGCCCTGGTCACGGCAGTAGACTAGTAATAATAGAATATCAAGATGCGGATGAGGTTCAAAGTCACGATACAAGGGGCACCAGCGCCTCGAAGCTTTTATGAATGGCACTCAGTAATACAAATGAATAGTGGAGCGATTGAGACGGCGTCTGGAATATGTGTACTATCATGACGCCGTCGAGAGTATGCAAGTGAGCCATCACGATGCCGTCGCGACGAACATGTCAGCTATTTGGAAGGCATTGGGAGCCTATAGCCACACATGGCAATTGATGCCGAGGGGGTTCAAATATCGCTGTATAGCATCCTGAAGACTAAGCATCCGGATAGTCTTCCGGATGCTAGAGTGGAGTTGGATTCCGCCATGACGAGGGAGGCACAAGAAGGAGATCGTCGGGATGCGGGAGAGCTTAGGGTCAGAGGGCATCTGGACCCATGCGCCTGGTGGTGGACGTCGTCAGGACGTCGAGGACGCAGGGGTAGATGGGGAATGGCGTCCAGAGTAACGGCTAACGTTCTGAGCGTCCTGAGCGTCTGATGCACGGGATGCTCAGGACGCATATAATAATTTTTGCTGATGCACGTCTTTGTAGGTACAAGGGGACTAACTTTCGTGCAAAACGTCCCGTTACTTTCTATCCACTATTCCGACTGTGTGTCTGTAACCTTATGCGCCGTCCTTCGATTAACCTGCTTCTACTTGCATTAGGTGCCCGAATGTCTCCCCTCATATATCCTGCGAACATGATCCGGTCGGACAGACGGCCGCAACGTATACAGTGTTATATTTTTATTTTTTAATTTTTTTTTATATCATGTATTTATTGTTATGGTACAAGAACTCGCATGCAGCGCTAGCTATGGCGTAAACAAAACCTCGATCTCAAGCAACCAAAAAACAAATGAAAAATATAAAATCATCTCCAAATCGTGTCAAGTACTCGACACATCGCCAACTCACGGCTAACAAAAGAAAGGATAATCATAGGAAACCATAACAACTTCCTACTCGCAAGCGGAAACCATAACAAACTAAAACAGGAAAACCTAAATAGCACGTATCGGGAAGGAGGAAAAAAGGCCCACCGGGCGTGAAATTGGCGAGGACGGGAAGACCATAGAGGCCGGCGAAGGGGGAAGGGAAGGAAACATATTGGGTGGGTAGTTGGTCGCGGTTGCCCGGATAAAAGCAGCCATGGCCAGGAGTAGGTCTTTAGTGGTCCAGAGGAGGGAGTCTGGTCCGACACTAGTGAGGCCTTGGAGGAGGCGATCCCTGTGGAAGAACGTCGACTGGCAGCGTAGTATGGCATGGCTGAATGTCTCATCCTCTTCACCGCACCTAGGGCCGTGTTTGGGATCGTCTAAACTTGACCATGAGGGGTGGGCGGCGAGGTAGCTCTTCTGGGCTCTCATTTGGTGGATGCGTCCGGCGATGAACTTTCCCAATCCCATAAACGGATGGGGGGTCAGTGACAGCGGGAAGGTATAGTACAGCGGGGGTGGAGCCAGGCGCCTCCACTCTTCAAGCAATAGAAGTCTCGTTCTGCCTTTGAGTGCTTTGTAGGCGTTTGTCATGGTGTCATGAGGAGGGAGGGAGGCTTGTTCCGGGAAAAGGGTAGCGTTGGCAAGGGGGGCGAAGGACAGCGATCCTAGGATGGGGCGTGCCAGGTTGGTGAGCTCATCAACGGGGAGGTGGGACCTGACTTTTGAGGGTGGACGATTTGTCTTCCAGGAGAGTGGCATAACGTTGGGGGGAAGGCGGGTGCAGAGGGCCCTGTGAGAGTCCGGGGCTCGGTATTTGAGAAGGGAGGGGAAGGAAGGGCAAAGCCGTCCTGCCGCAGGGTTGATGGTGGGTGCAGCACAGACCAACCTCAGGGCTGCCATACGGCGCTTATGGGGAATGATAGCTTGAAGGGGGGGAATGCAGGCCTCAGCCGCCAGGATAGGTATAGGGGTTGACCTGAAGCAATTCGACACCCAGCTTTGGACCTGGTGCCAGTAGACATCCATCTTGGTGAGCATGCCTCTGCTGGGGACCATGATGTCAGCCCCGTATAGGAGAGTGGGGAGGAGCAGTGATATCGCAAGGCGGTGGGAGAGGTGGGGAGAGAGGCCCGAACCGGGCGGAGAGAGTCTTTTAACGGTGGCGAAGGCCCCTTGGGCGAGGCCCAGCCGCTTGGAGAAGTGTGCCGACGAGGCCAGGTTGGGAGTGAACCAATACCCAAGCCATCTGACGCAGGGAAGGGGGGGGAAGATTTGGCCATCCAGGCATATCGGGGGCGGAGAGGGGGCACCCTCAGGGTCTCTTTGGAGAGGAGTCCTCCCGTGGATGAGTTCGGTCTTGGGGACACTGAAACCTACCTCCCGGGCCGTAGCACGGGCCTTGATTCGCCCAAAGGCTCTCTGCAAGGTTCTGATGTTCGTCCTATATGATGTGGATGCCGCTGATAGTGCAAAGTCATCAACGTATGAGAGGGAGAGCCCATTTGGGAGGTTGATGTAGAGAGATGCCACATATATGACGAAGAGTAGCGGGGGGTTCGGGGAACCCTGAGGGGTGCCTACTTGGACTGGGGAGAAGGTCTTGGGCGACCCTTGGAATAGGAGGCGGCATGTCCTTTGGGAGAGAAAAGACCCAATCCACGAGACCATATAGTGAGGAACTCCCGCTTTCTTGAGGGAGGAGCAGAGGATTGAGGCATTAACGTTATCGAAGCCGCCTTTGATATCCAAAAAAAGAGAGGAGACCTTGAGGCCAGGGCGTTGGAGAGTCCTGACTGTGTTCACTAGTGAAAGGGCCGCGTCGAAGGACGAGAGGACAGGGAGGGAACCACACTGGTTGTGGTGAACAAGCTTTAGTGCCCTAGCAACTAGGGATAGGCGGGATGCAATGACCCTTTCAAGTATCTTGGAAACGGTCTGTAGGAGGACGATGACTCTGAAGGATGCAGGCGAGTCATAAGAGGGTTTGCCTGGCTTGTCAAGCACGATGCCATTTGCCTTTTTCAAGGAGGGCGGGTGATAGCCGAATTTCAGGAGGGCGCCTAGAAGGTCTGTCAGGATATGGGGTGCTGTCAGGTGTACCCTTTTCCACATGGAGTAGGGGATCGTGTCTGGACCCGGCGCTGAGGAGAAAGAGCACTTCCGAAGGGCGGCCGAGATCTCATTTGGGAGGAGAGGGTCACACCCTTTGTGCGGTCTTAGTATTGAGGGGACAAAAGGCAGGGGCTTTGGTGGAAAGAAGTGAGCGAGAAGGGCAGTGTTCATCTCCTCGGGTGAGGCGGCGTCAGGGAGGTTAGGGAACCTGGGCGTAACTCTACCGATGGCAAATTTCTTAGCCGTCCATATAGTTCGAGGTGTGGCATCTGCCAGGAAGGACCTCCAATGCTGGGCCTTTGCGGCTTTGATCGACTTGAAGTAACCTTGCTTGGAGAGTTTGGCCACTGCCCTGTCCTGAGGATCGTTTGAGGCCCGAGCCTTTCGGGCGGATGTGTGGAATTCTTTCCGCAGCGTTGTCAGTAACAGGGACCACCATGGTTTGGCCCGAATCGAGAAGCGTCTGAGTGGTGTGTGGGCTTTGAGGAGCGCAACCAGGGTGTTGAGATGCGAGTCGAACCAGTTTTCCAGTGAGTGTCTGGTGGGCAGACTCGGAGGGGGGGGGACTATGGTCTCTTTAAGAAGAGGTTCAAGGGTAGGCCAGTCTGTCCTGACCCAGTTTGGGGCCGGAGGAGGTGGCGCCGTGATCAGGTGTGTAATTGAGATGGTGATGGGAACATGATCAGAGCCAGTGGAGGGCAGTTCAGTGGTCCATTCCTGGAAGAAGGGCATAAGGGAGGAGGACGCAAACGCGAGGTCCAGAACGGAGGGTCTGGCTGATCCTTGCAGAGGGAAGCGGGTGTGAACCCCCGGCATGTTTAGAAGTATGTACCCCAGCTCAGGGGCCCTTGAGAAGTACGGGAAGGAAGCCTTGAGTTCGGAGGAGTTGTGTTTCCTAAGCGGGTCTGCCGAGGGATGGTGAATGTTGAAATCTCCTACTACCAAGGTAGGGAGGGCAGTAGATGGGAGGGCTAGTAGGGGCGAAACTCTCCTTTCTGTGGCCGTTGAGCCCCATACACTATAGCAGTTGACTATGTAGAATTTCTCGGCCTTGGTTCCGAATAATGAGCGGGCGGATACCTCTAGGGTGGCATGGTCAGACCTCTCCGTAAAGATCGGGGTGATGGTGGCCATGTCTATTAATGGCTTAAAAATATAAAAAGCTACCCGGGGGCGGCGGTTGGGAACCAACGGGGCAAACGAAGTAAAACCTGCCTAAAAAGGCAAACGGTTCCTACAGACCAGAGGGTCTTGAAGGCAAACAATCAAAGGAGGGTGTTTTGTCGACGCAAAAGAATTAAATAAGGAAAGAAACACATCCCAGCTCCCGAGGCAGTTGTGTTGAACAATGGAGAGAAGGTGTCCAGGGCCCAGTCCTGGTGGCGAGACATCACTGTTGTGCGACATCTTACCAGGCTGAGCCTGACGGAGGGCGAGCGGCAGGTGAGGGGCTGGCCTCCCCTTCGGGTGGGGGAGGACCACCCTTGGAGGCAGATCTTGTCATTGCGGGCGGGGCTACTAGCGAGGTACGGGTGGCTCTCGGGGTGTCCTCCTGGAACGGGGGGAGGAGGCCCTGTGGTGGAGTGTTAGATCTCCGTGTGGATTGGGGAGGTAGGTTGCTCCGAGGCCTGTCAGGCTGGACGTCCATCTGGTCAGGGTCTATCTCCACCGGGCTCTCTTGGGGAGAGGGGGCAGGGCGCGCATTGGTTGGGGGGGGGCGTTCAGGGCAGTCCCTGCTCCTGGCAGAGTGGGCTTCTCCACAGTTGGAGCACCTTGCCGGGGAGGCCAGGCAGCAGTTGAGGATGGCTTTGAGGTTACCGCCACTGGGGCACGAAGGATTGGGGCAGCGGTGTTCGGCTTTCGTGTGTTGGAGGGAGCATAGAGGACATGTTGGGGTCTCTGCTTTGCAGAGAGGTTTGACGTGGCCGTATTTCCAGCACTTCTGGCACTGGGTGATTGGAGAGGATGAATAGGCTTTCTCGACGGTTCTCGTGTTGCCGTAGAGGTAGATGGATGGGAGCATAGCTTGGACGGAATCAGGTTCGACGTTGACAACCACCGAATAGGCACGTTTTTCCATACGGGATTGACGGTTCGGGTTGAGGAAGCGGGCCGCCGAGATTGTAACGTCCTTAGAGTTGAGGATGGAGTCTGAGAGGTAGCTGAACAGGTCCTCATCTTGATGGGGCATATAGTTGACTGGGAGCGAGTGGATTGCCAGTTGGATCGAGGTAGGAGCGAGTCTGAAGGGGAGACAGGGGTTTTCCCCAACTGGGAAGGACTGGTTAAGCTTGGTCGTAAGAGCTTCAAAGTACGGGGCGTAGGAGGCAGCAGGGACCGAGGTGTCGACCACGATTAGGGTCACTGAGCCTCTGTCGTTGACGATGGCCTTGAGGGAGCGGGGGAGGGAACAATTGGCTTCACGGAGCACGGAGGCAGCTAAGTCAGGTAGATGGGCTTTTATGTCAGCGGCGTCAGGGTGAGGTCCAGGGGATGAGCGTGGGGCGAAGAATCTCCTTGCGGCACTGGCAATGGGGCCTGGGGCCTTCGGGGGGGAGGCCTTCTTGTTGGCTTCCGCGACTTTTGTTGCCGAGGTGTTGGTGGTTGGATTCTTCTTTCCCTTGTTCTTCTTGGCGGCCATGTTTTCGCTGGCCGCTTCGTCGAGTTTGCTAGTACCACCCACGATTGCTGCGAACGATGGTGTGGGACCCTTGGGTGGTTGGGGAGGAGCTCCCGTGGCCGGGGGGGCGTGGGGGGGTTGGATTGCGGAAGGGCGTGGTCGGGAAGATTGGGCTTGGGGTGGGGCAGTTGCTTGAGAGGGGGGAAGGTGTGCCACCATATGTGACAGGTCACGTAGGCTAGACTGGATTTGGTTGAGTTGAGATGAGTGATCTGTCACATCGGGTAGGGAGTTTGCGACACGGGCCTCAAGGTCGCTTGTTTGTAAACGGAGCTCCTCCACCGCTTTGAGTGTGGCAGCGATAGCGTGGGTGATCGAACAGAGGAGGGGCAGGATGGTGCTTTCAGCCAGGGTGAAATCCCCCATTTCTCCAAAGGAGGGGACGGGGAGTTGGTCCGGGGAGAGACCCGTGAGCTCACGAGTCTTGAGGAGGAAGTGTCTGAGGTGACGGTCTTCAGGGTCGAAGGCAGCGACAGACGAAGTGGCAGAAGGGAGGTCCTCCATTGGGGTGAATGCATGGGACGAACCAGGCTGGGCCATGGTGGGGGAGCTCAGGGACGCGAAGCCTAAGCGAGGTGCGCGAAAGAGGGGAAGGACAGGATCGTGAACTATACGACAAGGTGTTGTGAAAAGTAGGGGCAGGAAAATAGAGGGCGCGGAGCGTGCGTATACAGTGTTATAAGATGTGTTCCATTGATAGTGGTCTTTGGTGTTGGGACGCAACTAACCAGGTGGCCAGTGATGACCGACCGTCCCAACGCCGGGGCTGGAGGGGGGTGTTATCTTTTTCCTTTGAAGTTCATGTGTATCAAGGTAGGGTAACTCTGCCCTGTAAATCCTTACCGGGAGTCCGTGTGCCTAACAGAAAGTAGAAATAAAAAATAACAAAAAATAAAGCTCCCTTTTTGTACGACCTCAATTTGCATCTAGCACAGCCTGAAGTCTTTCAGGCCTCCATGCAATCCATCCATTGAAGATCCCTTGGGAAATAAGATCTCACTCCTCATTTACTTCCTGAAATAATTCAGCAGCACTGTGAGGTCTTCTTTCAAGCCTAGAGAATCGCTTTCTAAGGGCTTTTTTGAGCATTGTCCAGGCATTCTCAATTGGATTGAGATCTGGTGAGTTGGGAGGCCAAGCTAACCTTTGATTACCACATTTCTTCTGCAAATTTTTGTTTTCCTCTCCACAATGCCATGAGGCATTATCAGCAGCCATATAAATAGTTTCTGAAGCTATATTTATTCCCTCTATAAAGAGGATAATGTAGAGCTGGTGAATCTCAGTGGCATATTGGTGAGTATTGAGCCCAAGTCTGTTCTTTTTACTTGTCCTTTCTTCCTCTGTCCTCTTTCTGACCACAATTAACTCAGTCCTCCTTCCACGCATCATTGCAGCATACACCGCAATATTGGTCCTTCCTGACGTAAAACTGGGTTTTAAGCTTTTTTCTTCCCGCTCCTTACCAGCTCTAAGTCTAACCTTTCTTCCCACACGCTTTGAATCATATTCAATAGTAGCTTCATCAACAAAAACTCCCCACTTCCAAGCTCTTGTCCACTTCCTTCTCATTCTAGCAAACACCTTTCTCTTGTCCTTCTGTCCTTTCCTCCAATAAGGCTTTTTCCTGGGTATCTTGAGCTTAAAATCAGCTTCTCCAAAGATCTTATTGATAGTATCTTTTCCAAGACCAACATTAGCCTTCAGGGTAATATCCCTTAGTGCTAAATGAGGCTCAGCATCAATAATATTAAGAACTACCTGCCTTTTGGTATCAGTAATCTTGGTTGGTCTACCAGCTCTGCAAGCATCATGGGTGTTGCCACCATGATTTTCAGCCTTTTTGATCAAGGTAGAAACAGTTGACTTAGGAACATTCATGAGCTTAGAAATTTTATCATACCCCATATCAGTGTGCTTCCACAGGGCATAAAATTTCTCTATTGCAGTCTTCTCTTGCTCTTCGTGTATGTGGTGGGACCATGGTTGTGCAGGGATGTTGCGGTGATGGTGTGTTGTCCGGTTGCCAAGCGACTATACGGGAACTTATTAGACAGAACTGTACTCGTACTCTCGAGTACCGTATGATCCCTCCTTCTCAGCTCAATTCCACTCCGCCTCAGATGTGCTTACTCAGCCTGCTGACCGACTGACTGTTAGAAGCTTCCCGCGCCTTTCACTATCAATCGCAACAGAGGATAACCTACTACAACTTGGCTCGTCTCGCGATATATAGGACCGGACAGCAAGATGACGACCAGAATGAGGAGTCATTTTTACTTACACACCCGTCTATTATCTATGGTTGATTATATCCAAGCATGGTCTGAATTATCCCCATCCCCCATGAACGCCAAAAACCTGAGAGCTAAAATTAAAATAGAGATAAAATACAAAAACCCTCTTAGCAGGGCCGTTCTACCACTCCAGTCCTCCGGCATCCTAACATCTGACCAAGACTGCCTCGCTTACAGTACGGTACTTAATTCTCTTGCCCTCCGAAGCTGTGAAGCGGGGCAACCAGGGAATAAATCCGCCAATACGTACTAATTCCCAGGTCAACAATCCCGAATTCCCCTTCTCAATAAGCGTAAGGTGGACCCTCGTACCGTATGTTACCAGACTTGCTGTTTAATTTAGGCTTCCACCGATGAGGACTGAATGAGGGGGGGTGAGATTAAGTTACGGTGGCGTATCGTATTAATAGTGACATGGGTGCCGCTCCTCTTCCTCTGCTTGAGAACGGGCGAATCATCGGCTAACGACTGTATGCATGTTTCAGCCCTAACAGCTCGTCTTGTCCGTTTTTGGCAATGTGCATGGTGCTGTGTCAGCCCCATGTGAGTACAGTATGCCCAAACTTTAGGGTAACTTTAAGCTTCTCTTGATGTTGCAGGCTTGTTATGTTGCGTAGGACTATTATGCACTGCACTGCACTGGTTCGGACTGGAAGGAATTAATTTTTGGCAGGAGACGATGGATGAGGTGAGGTTTGTCTGGCCCCTAGCGGATGTTGACGGGTGTCGGTGGAAAGGAAGGCCTTGTAGAGGAGAAGGAGCACACGCAGAGAGCTGTCGGTAAAGTACACTATTAAGGGCTCGGGAAGCGCTGGTTGACCGAAACGAGTGCTTCCTAAACTATTACTGTACTCCACGGTACACGTGCTAGTACGAGTACAGTACACATAAGCCACCTTCTATATTGTGCTACTTGTCCAGGACAAGTACTAGTAGTACCCGAGCACCAGAACATTTAGAGGTGAGAAAAGCGATATTTCAGGGACATATCTCCTTCTCCCAACCCGGCGTCTACTCGAGTCCCGGTACTGTCCCCCCCTTTGTGCAGTTCGGTTAGACTCCCTCTGGTTACAGAATATGTTTGACCCCTTATTTGGGTACTAGGGGTAGGGGTGAAGTATTGGGACAAGCAGGGGTAGCAGAGGCCTGTGCATATACCTTGGAAGGGGTATCAAAGAACAAAAAAAAAGTAAGATAACTACTAATTAGAGTAATTCTTCAACCCCCTGCTGTCCCAATATTTCCCCCCTCACCCGAATACCCATTGCCTGGGACAAGTGCCATCAAACCCCGCAGGTTAACAAGTCCTGTGCTGCACAATAGAACCTGCAATTAGGGTGAGCGTTGGCTGAGTGAAACCATATTGTACTACCGTAGGACTATTGTACTTGAACTAGTAGACTGCAGTACCGTGCGGTGGGTCTTTAGTCTCCTGATGACTCCACCCGAGTAGATGTGCTCGGCCGTAGGACATTGCAACGCATCGTAGGCATTATCTCTCCCGGTGAGTTCGGACTACGAATGCCCACAGTGATGGAGACTCATCACTCGCCAGTTTGTGCATGCTTCGCGAACTTCCGATAGGCCTTGATTTAACCGCACCACCCGTTCCTAAAATGTAACACCCTAAGTGCAAATAGCCCTCCTCGCAAGCCACAGGATCTTAAACCGGTAGGCATCATCATCATCATGGCGGGAAGCCTCTTTTTCGCTTTAACGGGTGGCGATAAGAACGGGCAATGACCTAGGGCAGGAATGTGATGACCGAGTTTTGCCATTTCTTCAATCCTTCACTACTTAAATACTATCATATCATAATAACATCCTCCGGATAATATTGATTACCAATGGGCAAAATAAGACACCGTACAAATACAGTACTATACACCATTGCACCACCGCGGGCCTCTGAGCCAAGGCCAATCGGCAATCCAAGTAGAAACCCGTAGGCATCTCATCTCCCCCACTCCTCACTCCCAGTATTGCCTAGTATTACACGGTACAGCTGCACTCGAGCCCGACGACATCAGAACACAAGCCATAACTACCGATATCTTAGTAGACGCCGATTCGACATGCTGATAGGATCAAACCATGAACGCAGGCTCTGGCGATTAAAAGGGCTGAGCACCTGCCATGCCCAGTTTTTTGACCACCATCTGTCTCCTGGTCGAAAGGGTGTCACACTGCCAGCATCTGGGGAACCCAACGACCCCACCACCCTGGCCCTGCCCTGCTCCATGCTAATTAAGAACACCCTCCCACCAGCCTTAAATTCCTATCTTTTTCGCAGGGGGGACGAACCTACACCAAGTAATACCGGTGCAGCACAACGCGCGGTCAGAAAGTTCCCAAACAACAAAACACCACCCCAAAACCCCCACTGACCGGACATTTCGAGGCGCGGCCTGCTATTCTAAACTCTCGCCCTCACGATAAGAAATAAATCATGGCTTACCGCTCCCGAGCAGAAGCCTACGAACCATATGAAGAGAGGCTTTCCGCCTTCAGCAGCCCATACACTCCCGGTACTGAATTTTTCTCGGGCCCGCCATCGCCAGTACAGCCAATGCGGAAGGGCGCATACACATCCGTTCCTATTCGCAACATCAGTGAAGCATCGACGATCCACCCGCAGAGGCGAATGGGGGCTACCATGGGGGATATGCTCGAGAGGTCAAAGTCTAGGGAGCAGCAGGTGCTGTGGGGGGCGAAAATACACTGGTTTATGCCGACAGCCATGGTGTGTTTGTTGCTTGCTGGCATTTCGGGCTCCCTGGGGCATCACTTTTTCTATGCTAGCTTGCAGGGGAAGCCGGCCGACGATCAATTAATGAAGGTTCGGTATGGGACAGTGTTGGCATACTTTACTAAGGCATCTTTGGTGGGATCGGTGGTTCTCGCTTACAGGTTCTCCCCCGTCTCGGCTTTGGCTCAAGTCATTGGTATTGACACTTGATGGCTACCTTTTTAGGCAGAGGATCTGGCAGACAATGCGGCAAAAAGCCATAACACTGAAGGGGATAGATCAGCTATTCGCTATCGTGGAGGACCCAACATGTTTTGCCTCGAAGGAGATATACTTCAAGGCCAAGCTGGCAACCGCAATGGCAATGGCAACATGGTATGATGCGTGAAAATATCATAGAGCGCCGGGGCCATTACTAATAGCGTCTCACGCGGCAGGTTAATCCCCATCGCATCTATCCTTTCCCCCGCTGCCCTCACCGCGCAGCTTACTGAGGTCGTGTCGCCCAACACAACCTGTTTGGTTCCAATCCTCGACTTTACCTTGGAGAATACAGCGAATTGGAAGAAGCCCAAGAAGGGCCGATTCGGACACAGTTTATCTTTCTTCAACACCACCCCGCCTCCGCCCCTTGAAGGACCACTCTGGTTCGATCAGCCCAGTTTTGTAGCGCAAAAGTTGCAGGTTCTAGCAACCTTTAGTGGGAAACCGATTCAGATTGCTACCCCCTGTCCTAACCACAACTGCACCTGGAAAGCAAGCTTCCAGGCCCCATGGTACAATTGCACGTCGAAAAAACAAGCCGAAGTGGCCTTGGAGATACCAAAGTTTATAAACTACACCTTCGACGACCTTGCACCTGTAGGGAGCAAGATCTACTTTGCTAGCTCCGATTCTGCAGAGTACGCTCGACCACAGCCGGGTTACAACGATGCCGACCTAGATAAGCAGGGCACCTTCGCAAATGAACCGGCAATCTGGTTTGGCTACGTCCTCCAAACGAACCGGTTTTCAAATGACTCTCGCGTTGTACTCCCGCCAAATTCCAAACCTCCAAAAGCATGGAATTACGAAATGCAACGGTATGTGATGCGCTGTGAACTTCAAAAGGCAAACTACACCATCAATTTTTCCTTCGAGAACAACGTGCAAAAAACCAATATCTCCACCTCAGACGGGAAACCAGTCTTCACGCCGCCAGCGGGGTCATCCACCTTCGGACCGCTTGACCCGGGATATAAAGAATTCATGGCATATCACTCCCTCGGCCTCCTAGTCCGCGAGGTCGCGCACGGATACGTCAACAAGACGAATTCAAGTGACGCACCCGTAACCTCCACCTCTCTCTCGAAGTCCCGACTCCTAAACCAATCAACCTCCTTCACAGTGCCAGACTTCAAAGCTGAATTCCAAAAATATTTTGAAGAAATTATTCTAACCCTCCTCTCGGAACCCTACCTAGAAATTGGCGCGACCGAAAATGTAACATGCAGACAGACCCGCTTCGAGAACATCTTCTTCTACGAGGTGCAAGGCCTCTGGATCGGATATGCCATTTCCTCCGCTGTAGCGCTATTGTCCATCATAACAGGCTGCGTATCAATCTACTGGAATGGGATCACCAGTGACACGCTGTTCTCCAAAATTCTCGTCACCACGCGGAACCGCACGCTGGACAAACTAGTGAAGCAGTACGAAGGCGTGTGCCTAGGTGGAGACCCATTCCCGCGGGAACTTAAGGAGACTCAGCTGCGCTTCGGTGTGATCGACGAACGGGAAACCGACGACGACCGTACCAAGCACGCCGCCTTCGGCACCGTCGAGGAGACGATACCCATTCTGCGCGGGGATTCGTACAAGCGGCTCGCCGCGCACGGGAGCCATTACCAGAGCAGCCGCTCGTGGACCAGTGGGAGTCCTAGGGCTGGGACGTATAACGAGAGTTTTCAGATGGACACGCGGTATGCGGGGCCTGTATAGATAGTGTCTCAACCTCTATGCACTATTTCCCTACCACCTTCCGTTCGTCTTTTCCTCGTTCATTATGTTTTGTTTGATGCATTGGAGCGAGGGTGTTCTCATTTTGGGGTGTTTGGGGCAAATCAAAATGGGGAGTTTTGTTATCGTTTTCATTTTCAACTCTGTTATTATATTCTGGTGATTGGTCATGTTACTAACATCACAAAATCCCCCCTCTATTCACTGGCGTTTAGGTTATGATACTTGGAGGAGTGAATAAAGCAAGCACGGAGGGCATGATACCATGTATTTCCACCATATATCACTACTCTCTCCCCAATCTCGAATCTGCTGTCGTGTCTAGCGGAGTGAGGACTCCTGCTAAGCTACGTTTGAACAGAAACGACGCTATATTGTACCCCGCGCCGCATACACCCACACTCTAATGCTCAATCCTTATACCGTTGACGCACCCGGTAAATGTGCAGCCAAGTTGGAGTGCCCCCCAGCCCCAGCCGAAGTCATCGTATAGCTAGCATCACGCTTATTGGTTTAACTCGTGTGAAATATCCTTAGACAGGCCCATCCATCCATCTGCGAGTACAAGCACACAGAAGCTCCATGCTCGCACCCTCATAGTTACTGAAAACTATATCATGCCCCAGCTCAACATATCTCTCCCCTCCGTCTCTACCGTTCAACTTGAGTCCCGAGAACACGCCTTTCCTCTCACAACAAATCACTCGTTTCCGGCTCTCATGAGGTAAAAAAGAACCAGGACGACGTCGGATATGATACGATACTATACAAACGAAACCCAACCTGAGATACCCCACTAGAAATAGTGTATCAGCAATCCCCGAAGCCTGTATCCCCAGACACCGTCGGCCAGCGTCCAAGAGAATGGCGCCCTAGTCTATCGTACAGGGACTGCAGCCTTTTCCACAGAGCAAATAAGGTTATGCCCTACCTAGGGCGCAGTAATATAAATAAACAGCCAGAGAAACGCCGTGTTTCCGGAGGGGCAAATATGGCCCCGGATTCGAATTCGAATTCAAAAGTGCCTGCAGCCGGGGTTTCGAGTCGGAGTGGGCTAATTTGTGCTGCTCACAATTGCCTAAGATCTCTAAAGTGGATCGCCATTGCATACTTGTACTACTAAAATTCAGAGGCCCCGGCCAGTCTCCCTCCTGTATGTAGTCGCAGTCCGCTTCACGAATGTTGGGAAATCGCGAGTACAGTAGTATGTGCGTAAAATATAAGTGCATCGCGGGGCGGGGGTGTTTATCCCACCGAGCGAGTGCCGGAGATGTCTGCGCAATGAGTGACTGCTCGATGGCGGGCGGACGGTTGGTGGTGGACGGTTCGCGCAAGCGGAGGAACGGCGGGGATATTCACATACTCGCGGACGTGTGGGGGGCTTTTACTTAATTTGAGGCAGGACCCCCAATCTACCATCGTTGCCGAGGTGGTCTAGTCTACCGGCACAGTAGGTTCTCGAATGGGTTGGACCGACCTTTGTGGGCTTATGGTAACGTATCCGCCAGATCATTTTTCTTCGTTTCTTTAGAATAGCCGACTCACCTTAGGGTGGCAAAATTGCAGTCTGCTTCACGCCTAGCTGATTCACCCACTGCGGCTTTCCCTTAGCTATTCTTAGCCCCAATACGACATTTACGAGAACCTCCGGTGGTGTATTAGGGAGAAAAAAAGGATTGGGCCTCCCTTTTTCCTAATCGCGAGTATGACTTGCCTCCTGCCGGCTGAGGGGAAGACCGTTGCAGTTCTCAAGTACAGACGGACCTGCAATAAACGTGATTCGATGCTCACTTTGCTGGGGAAGTATCGACGAAGTTACAGCTTAGAAATTCCCAGTATCCCATGGGCTGATAAGCCATACAGATTCCGCACGTTCCATATACTGAGTACTAGTACAGCAGCTCTATGCTGTGGCTTAGTGGCTCTGCCTGTCGATAAATCACGAATTATCGAGCCTTTATTGGTGGAAAGTTACTTAGCCACAGTCTAGAGCTACCGTATACGAAAGGTGCAGAATCTGTACGTTGCATCAGTCCATGGGATACCCGCAGTTCTCGGTTGGATACCGGCGGCAAAAATACGTGCACATTTTCAGTAAGTCCCAACACCTAAATGTGAACTTACGGTATTTCCTGTGAATGCACGCGGGGCCGAGCTGAAGCCGGGCACCTCAAGCAGAAATCCCCTCACAAATTGTCCAGCCTCCAACTCAGCCACGAATTTATACTAGTACAAGCCATTGTTCCGCCAGGTTTTTGCAACGAGAAGAGCCGGGGCCGGAGTGTTAGGTGCACTAGGATACCGTAAAATCTCGTGAAATCCACTATCTCCATCAGCTCCTAATCTCCGGATTCTCAGTCAAAAGTCCCCAAGAAGGATTAGTGCTTTCCTGACACGGTATAGCCTGAGTCATTCTGTCTTGTTGGATCTCGTTAGCTTGACAAACTAAACCTATCGTGGGCTGATGTCGCGATTTACAGGGATATTCGTCACAGCTCGGAGATAGTGGATTTCACGAGATTATACGGTACTCGTATAGTACCGCTGTGAAGTAGTCGATATATCTATTCAAGAGTTCCTCAGATAGCCAAGCCTAGCATCGGCTCAGTAAGAAAGTCGGGTGCGATTGCATGATTGGGTTTTGGTGTTGTCGGTGAGGGATGATTTCATTCCCTTGCGTCGGGGTGTAGTTGAGCAAGGTTTCCAGCCAACTTAAACACGAGGGTTTGGAGGGGGTGTCAAAACAAGTGCCCACGGTCTTAGTAGTACCACTACGTCATTCGGGGCTCGCAACGCGATCTTCGTAATTACTGTACGAGTAATCGAGGACTGGAGCAGAGTAAGTCACAGTACATCTATGCATACACCCCTTGCGAGATTGCGCTCCCTCACTACCCGAGTAGATCCCTTGTGAATAACGGTTGATTTAGTGATTGAAAGTGTGAATGACCTTTCATGAGCGAATGAACGGATGTTACCGTAGTGCCATATCAAGGAAAGTGTCGACGGGAAGGAAGGTTTCCGCTCCCAATGCCGAGTGCTGAGTCAGGGCGGGGGTGCTCCACCTTTGTTTGCCCGAAAACGATCAAGGAAGGAAACACCACATCCTTCATTATAATATCTTATCTCGTCAAATTGGGCATTCTCCATGCAGGGTTCGAATCTCCATTTCAGGACAAAGGATACCTGTGTGGCCACGCCCGAGGAAGGGGGGAAGAGGGGATCGTGTTGAGCCCTGTCAGGCAGCCTCGCCTCTTGTTGACCCACCACCGCCTGTGCAGTTGGAACGATCGAACCCTTGCAAGGCACTACCAAATTTGACTTGCTAATATCATTTGTACGAGTACTCGTACAAGTGCAAGGGGCGCGGCATTTAGCGATCGCACACACTACTCGAGTGCTTTGTGATCTCACCAACCTTAAGGATTTTTTGCTGGTAAGCCACTTTGGTGTGGGCGAAGACTGTATGCCTGTCCCTTGTACTAGTACTTGTACCGTACTCGAAGCAGTACCCAAGGACAGGCAGTTGGTTGTAGTTTAGCCCCACAAGCCGGATGTTTGCCTCTTGCTCTTGCCCTCGTGACCTGCGCCAAGCAGCCAGCATTTACAGTTCACAATTGACAGGAAGCGAGGCGTTCCACCTCGCGGCGTCCAACGAATATGACAGGATCTCGGTTCCATGCGATATCCCGTTTCTAGGGTCGAAACCATGCATCGTAAGGATCCGGACACCCGAGTAGAAGATAAGTGCATTATCATAGGACGTTGGAATTCCAGCCATCGGCTCCGGGAGGGGAAACTCCGTAGAAGTAGCCTTCGGTGGGGCCAAAACAAAAGCAACACACATAACGCCGTGGGAGAGGCAACTGCAGTGTCTCGTCAGTTATCTCCCATTCGATTTTCCTACGGTGGCAGGGAAAGGTCGAGCCTGGCAAGCGCCCAGTGCGATGGGTTTCGCTAGAAGCTCTCCCCTTTTCCCTAATTTTTCTCGCATTTTGCTTTGTAGCTGAGTGACTATTCGAGAGGCCTCCCAATGCAGTTATCGTGTGCCAAGGTGAGGGGGTTTAAAAAGCAACTCTCCACCTCCTTAGTTGCGGTGTTGTGCGAGTGCTGATATCGAAAATTCGCTTGAAATGATCTCACTGGTCAGCTCAGCCCCTAGATCTGCCCCACAATTCGGTGAGGTTGAGACGGGATACGAGTGCAGGAAAGTACTTGAGTAACACAATGCACTGGAGTCGCAGACGCACACATTGGAAGTCTCGCATGGCGATTCACGCAACTCCTTGCTCGACTTCTGGTTGAGAGCACTGGCCTTTCGCTCGGCTGCTGTGTTGGAGCTGGAGGCGGAGATCACCGGTGATTATTCGAGTATCGTACTTGGACTTGCTGTAATGCGGATCTATTCTTTGCACTCCACAAGTGCCAGGGGAGGTGCTTTCACACACACATCCGCAGGAATTATTTTTGCGGGTTAACCTAAATTAAATGCTCGAAAACATATTCCTGGGTACAAGGGTAGGGAGCAATTAACCGGAACAAGCAGGGATATATTTGGCTGGTTACGTACTTGTACAGTCTTAACCGTATCCACAACGAAATTGGGCGGGTAATGAACAGGGGTATTTGGGTGGGCAAAAGAGGAAACAGTCAAGGTTAAGGCACAGCCTCTGGTCGAAAAAATCGGGAAATGTGGAGATTAAAAGTCAGAAACACGGTTGCTCGTTTGGCCCGAGCACACTGAACCCTCCAATCAAAACCTCAGAAACCCGATCGCCGTTTCCCGATCTTTTCTACCGGGGGCTGTAGAGCTCCAAAAAACTACTTGTAATTGATCCGTGTTCGTCACCCTCCCTAGTTTCATCGTGGGTACCATGGAGGCTGTACTCGAGCAGAGTACTAGTACAGCCTTGGCTGGTCTTGGGGCTAGCGAGCTGTTGACATGTCTGGCGGCAACTTTAGCTACTCGATTGGTTGTCCTGAGGAAGGTGAAATGAATCGCTTGACAATATCCCAACATCGGGAGGCTTAGATCACTCGGTAGCAAAAGTCTTCAGATTATCGCCCAAATTCAATTTTTCAATTATCATCATAAGTTATGATGTACTAGTAAAGGCACGAGCATATGTAGCTATGAACAGCCGGAATAAAGAAAAAACAAATATTAACGCTCCATGATCACAACGCCCATGTATGGGTATAATCTTAACTCAGGAAAAGAGATCCGTTCCCCCGCTTGACAGAAGCCACCATATTACGCATAAACATTAACGCCCTTGCCCGCCGGAGGCTGGAGGTTTGGCACGCTCCATGGAACTCCCTAAGTTCGGTACCAGTTTTCCGCTGGGTCTCCGAGGCACTCGCCAACAGTGACAACTTGGTTTTTGTTAGCCGTGGCGGTTCGAAGGTTCGAAGGTTGGTAAACTTACGTCTTAGCCCGCGGTTCAGTGCTTCCGTCATCATGAATTCCGCTAAGCCATCGACCGTGGTCGGATGCACATCATGCGCCAAAACGAGGCTGTTGGAAGCTACATTCTGGCTATATATGTCCCTCGATACCTGGATATTTCCTGTGTTGGCCCAGTCGAGAGTATCCAGGTTTGCGTTGATTATGTGATAGCCAAGTGTATCCATAACGGATGCGCAACTACCACCGCAATCAAAGTAAGGAGGGCGCATGTATCTATTCAAGTGTGAGCAGGATTACACAATCAGGAAAGAATCCGGATGTTCCTACGTGGGGTATTTTCCAATCGCACTGCTGATCGCACTCTCGAGGGTGGTCATTTGTGATGTTACGTCGGCGGCAGACAGAGAGCTCAACGAAGGATGCGACCATCTAATGAAGAATTACCTGTTCAGCTACGGTCTAAGGAGGAGCTTGTTTCGAAGGCTACATACGTGTGAGAGCCAATTTGATGCCCGTCGTTGACCATTCTCCTAAGTAAATCTTGCTTCGATGGGTCGGTAATCAGTTCTCCCCAATTTTGGCCACTTTGGTGTATATTTGTTAGCAAATCTTTTTACCAATTTTTTTTTAAGTAAAATATGAATACTTACTTAACAAAGAAGGTCGCTTTGGCCCCACGCTGCGCGAGCATATCCATTAAACGCGAGGTATAGCTGCACGAGTGTCAGCGAGATGCGAAGCAACGATTGGAGGGTGGAGGATGATTTACATGTGAGGGCCATCATCAAATGTTAGAGCTACAACGCCTCCGGCAGTGCAACTAGTTATTATCGACCCTAGCAAAAAGTTAGAGCCATTACACCTAAACGTGTCTCCCACAATTCAAGAAGTGATGGCGAACCGTAAGGAACATTGCCAGGCTTCGAACGTCCTCCGGGCGTTGGGTCGGTGGTTCCTCCCCCTCCTCCTCCTGTTCCTCCCCCTCCTCCGCTCCCTCCACCAGTACAACTCTATCCACGACATTAGCTAAGAGCAGAGAGAATTAAAGGTTCAGATTAGGTATACCCCGAAGCTAGGTTGGCAACCAGTTCCTATATAGGGTAAGCAAACATCACAAACATTAGAGCCTCATGCAAGGGCAACATACCACAATATTCCGCAGTATCTCCACACCATCCCCACTGAGAACAACACTTCTCGGAATCAGTTGGGCATTTGAGGCCACCCGAACCTCCACAGGTACCCTCCTCCTGTCTGGCAAAAATCCTTGACGGAACTGCGGTGGACTCAACGAGTGCGCCCAAGTAAGTGCTGAGGCAGAGAAGACCGACAGAAGAAATGGGAGAAATCATTGTAACGAGTGAATGTAGAGATAGAGGCTCTAGAACGAAAGTGATGAAGGGGGTACGAGGAAGATGGAGCTCACCTTTTAAAGAGCCTGGCTTTACCAGGTTATCTGAGTGTAACATGAAGACTTGTCTCTTGGCAGGCGGGAGATATTAATCATTTAATTATCATTTGTGACAAAGCTGCACCCGAAAGCATCGCAGCAGACGGGCTATTTCACCGATGTGTATGTCAGACGTGCGAGCACTGTGTTGTACTGTTCGCGCAGTAAGATTAGCGGCATCCTCTCTAGTTGAAGACATTGAATGGCGTGGCTGGTCGTGCTTTCCGGGAAAATGGCCGGAACTCCAAAATCACCATACCGCCGTTCTCTGAGAAGGAGCACTGGTGATGGAAACAATTGAATTCGGGTCGGCACACATTAGATCCAAGATAGTACCATATTAAACAATATAATAACGCCATTGGCCGGCTAAGTATTTGGAGAATTATTGATTACAATTAGGTGCACAACTAAGCTACTACCCTACGGTAGCCAACTAATGGTATTGCTCTGCCGCGCACCAATGCTGTACTTTCTTGGCAGGGAGCTTTTGACTCATGTCACTCAGCACTTGATAACGGTAGTCAGGAGGGACAGGAGGGACAGGAGGGACAGGAGATTGATTGCCATGACACGCTGCGTTGCACCTGTACGACACCATGTGGGTCCCCAAGTTGGGCAAAGCATGCCTGTTTTAGACAGAAGTCCCGCCTTCCGAATTAGTTTTCCAGCCCGCGGGTGGAGCTAGGTTGATGGCGAACCTACCATTCCCGGGTCTCTCACCCCAGAGACACAATATGTGCGAAGGACATTTCCCTTGCCCAAGTGAGCTGTGCGCTTTCAACAATTTTCCTCCTGACCCATAACAGCGTGATTAACGCCAGAATTGTGGTCTGCCAAAATGTCGCCTTGAAGCATGATCAACTATGATAAAACCCAAGGTAAAATGCGCTGGGGCAACTTATGGGGCTCCAAAACAGACTTCATAGCAGAGCATCTACGTGTACAATAGGGTATAGGGTTCGCCTACTATCCCGAAGATCTTTTCTTGGGTCTAGCCTATCGGGCCAAGGGAAAAGGCGGGATAATACTGACCCGTTGCTTCCACCCACCAACTCTCCCAATCTACCGTAGTAGCGACTGCAATGCAATCCTATTCATCTAGCGAAGTTATTTTAGATATCGGGTCGTTATGCTCACCCTGATCCATACATGTAGCACTACCGTAATGGTGCGAGTCAGTGCAAGGGGAGTGATGGGTTCTCCCTGCCCCTTCGGAACCCCCGGAGATTCATGCCATCTATTTGATACTAGTGGGGCAGAATAGGGTTTAGTCGGTCGGCTGCCCCATTGAGCCATACCCTTCCTGGGTAAGTATCAATATCTCACCGCTTATTCCACAATATTCAATAAAACCCCCATCTTTACAGGCTCAAGCTAGTGTCCAATCATCCAAGACAAGCTGAAGCACAGTGTCGGCACTCGAGTACCAACTCATTACAAAACAAGTGACAATTGAGTACGGTACAACACGATGTACCCACTCGGGGACTACTCAAGCAAGGACATCTGCTCATCCAACCAAGAAAGAGCATTCCTGCCGTGCGAAGTCTCGGCAGGAGTAGAGAGATACCTCCTAGCGCGAGGTGTTGTACTTGTACAAGTAACAGGTAAGGAGTCCTCGAACACAGGGATTAGAAAAATAAATGGGTAACTATCTGTGCGTATCTGAGCCCCCATACTAAAGTAAATCGGTACTTCGAGGTTCGGGTACCTCTAACCTGTTGCTCGTACGAGTAGTGTGCTCGAGTACATAGCTGATTTCTATTACCAAAACATTCATGACTTGGCCAAGTAAAGCTTTCCTAGAAGAGGTTGGGGGAGATAAATATAACAATAACTCCCCGGATAATACCGGTACATGGCAAATTAATCGGAAGATCTAAGCTCGGGAGCCAATTGACCAGGGAAGATCCGAACTGGTCCTGCTTGAATGAGTGTCGTAAAGTATTTTCTCGCGTAATGGTTTCTTGCCCAGAGAGGGTTGTGTTCAGTATTAATTTTGATTGTTGAGTTATGATTCCTGAAGACTCGAGGTGGGACCATTTTTCTCACGGTTACCCAGATGTTTGAATTTGGGCTTAGCTTGACTTATTTTTTTTATGCCAAGAGAAAAAAGGAAAGTCAAAAGAAAAATAAAAAATCCTCAGTCACGGTTACCCTACCCATTAGGGTGCTTGGGAGGGTGCTAAGGAAGATTTATTTGCACACGCGAGCAAAATTATATATTAACGGGTTGGGGTACGGTAGTATCTCGTCGTCACTAGTAGTTGATACTTAGCTACTCGCTAAAATGCAAAAGTATTGGGAAAAGGGGGCCGTTTGTGCACGGGCCTGTTCTCCCACCGCAAGAACGCTACCCCCAAACCACTTAAGAAATCAAGGGCTAGGGTCGGCCCCTTTTCCTAATACTTTTGTATTTGGCTAGTAGGGCACAAGGGGTACGGTACACGAGTACAAGGATAGCAACCATTATATTTAGAACTGTCACTTTTCGTAGAAAAAGTAAGTCCACCTTGAGTCTTCGGGAGCCATATTATAATATCACAAAAATTCTCGGAACCGTCTCTCGCTGTTTAGATTCTCTTAGCCTACCAAACTAACCCTATCATGTGCTGGCAGGCCAAGAACCTGAAGGTTGATTCCAAGAGCTGGGATGAAAGTGTACTACATGTTGATTTTAGCACTGCCTTAGACTGTTCAACAATAAGTTCCTATCTTGGAACACGGAAGAAGCAAGAAAACACAGTACAGCTCCTCTAAGGATAATATGACCTTTGTGTTCAAATTTCAAGAAGAAAAAGAAAAATAAGGAGGGATAGGAGATACACAAGGAATAGTGATACAACTTACGTGAAGGATATTTTTGCACTAGGCAGAAAAGAGTTTGCAGGATAATCTAGATATATATACAATTGCAATTCAGTAGACTTGAAGAGTAGAAAGAAAATAATAAGTTGGCATAGTCTGCTTCGAATTTATAACAAGTACTTGAAAGCTTTGGTGCAAGTGCCAGGTGTGATGTTTTCGTACAGATTTAGGACTGTAGGCGAAGTTTTGAAACATCTAAACGCTTTAGAGTAGCATATATAGATGAAATGGAAAAAGTTTAAAAAGTTTTCGTACACGGCAGGGTTTATTTTGCGGGTTAACCGAAATTAACTGATTGGATACTTTATCCCTACGATTTGGAAGGCTAACAGGATGAGCGATGCTGACAATCTAGGCTGATCTCGAGAGTTTTTACTGCACTTCATAACAACTACTAGTACAGTGCTTATCATGATTTATTCCCTTTGCTTATATGTAATAGTTATTATCACCCTTTCTTCCTTTTTTCTAATGGTTCTCCCGCTCTAATTATCAGAGATAACTACTCCCTTGTATCTCTAGTTGGGTGCAACAGAAATAAATTTGACCGTGTCTTGGCTCTCTACTCTCTTGTTGAGAATCTTGTTGACCATCAGCAGCGTTGTAGTCCCTACGCATGATAGTAAGCACCCGGGATAGGAGTAGAAATAAACCGAATTTGGACAACCCCGGTGAGCGTCACCACGGGAAAAGCCTATCTTGGCCTTCCCTCGAGTTAGGGCTTGATAACTAATTGGGAAATTACTGCCGGTAGATGTGGGCGGTGGAAAAAGCCAGGCGAACGCAGATAATTCCCCTCAGAGACATATCGTAATAAGTGCAGTGCTGATGGGGCGGGATACTCGTGGGATCTCCGACACGGGACCAGGTCCCCCTGACACGGCCGGCAACCTTATCGATAGTCAGTTCGCACAAGAAGACATGATGAAAGTTGTTAGCGCCGCTCCTGAGGGTTTCTTCGCTTGAGAAAGCACTCCCTTTTTAGATCCCTTGAACTGGTGGGGCTGTGGTTTGACTGGCTCTGTTAGTGAAAAAAAAGTGAGATATTGCTGCCGTACTCAGGGGTGGCAGTAAAAATCGGAAACCAAGGATGGCAAAACAGGATTTAGAGGTATCTGAAGATAAGAATGTCTAGAAAATTAAACCCTGTAACTCTATGTAACTAGACATCTTAAACAAGGTATGTTGAGCCAAGTCAATAATCCCGCTGGGTGGGATTTTTTCGTTAAATCCACGGTTTATTAGTAACTATCTACAGGAAAATCCATGGCAAGCAACCTAAGTTATAGCCTAAAAACCCTTATAACAAAAGAAAATATCTCCTCCAAAACAAATAAAGGATATAAATATCAAAACAATCAAAACACTTAATTGAAAACAATTATAATTCATGATGCCAACATGGCATTTCACGTAAACGGAAAAACCTTCATCCCAACTGGAAAATTTATCCTATTTTGTATCACATAAGAAGAAAGATTTTTCACCAACCATATCACCTTCTTATTGCTTTTCTATAGTGGTGACTCTGGAGTAAGATCGAGTGCCTTAGTGTTCATGTTCGTCTTTGCGCTTTCTAATACAGGGCACCAGATGATGTGGGACATTGTTTCTGACTCCTCCTTGCACTGTTGGTACTTTGGGTCTCAGTCCTGGTTCCACCAGTCGGTTTGGGCATTGAGGTAGCTTTTGTTTGCCCTCATTTGGTGGATTCTTTTAGCCGAGAATTTGAGAAGTGTTGTGTAATTCCAGCATTTCCTGTGAAGTAGCCTGTATTCGTAATATGGTGGGTACAGTTCCTCTAGCCATTTTTGGTGCATGTTTTTGCACACGGTCTCCTTGGCCTTGAAATGCCCTTTGGAGTCCTCAGATGTAGCTCATAGCAGGCTTGTTAGTTGTATCGGTATTGGGTTTTCTGGAAAAACTCCATTGCCCTCGCCACTATTTCATCCACTAGTCACCTAGACTGGGCTGTTGTGTCACATTTGAAGCTCCACCCTTTTGACCTCATGCCTCCTCAGTTTGAATCAAAGGCCACCCTGCAATTTGTTTCGATCCTGAAGTGCTCTTAATCAGGAAACTCTGTCCGACCATGGCAGTAGTGACGTTGTTTTTGGAAATAGCTGTGACTCTCCTGACTGCCGACATTAATCTTATCTGTTTTACGTATACCCTCATAGAGCCAAGGAGGCCTCAGATGACAGTACAGTGATGTTTGTTGGTAAAAGGCATTTGTGATCTACCTCAGAACGCGATTCCAGAATGTTTGCATTTTGTTCAACACTGTCTTTGAGAGCACAACAAATTCTATGCCGTAGAGCAATGTGGGGAGGAGTATATCCTTTGCTAGCCTGCGGGTGCTATATCATAACAAGTCTTTACCTCAGAGTGAAAGTCTTTGGAATCTCCAGAAGGTGCCTGCCTTAAGGCTACCCTCTTCATGAACTGTGTTGCCATTTCACATCATCCAGTATTCAAGCTATTTTCATACTACCAATCCTGCTGGATTGACCACTTGTAATTGTACCGTAGCGCTCCTATCAAGCCTTGTGCCTTTCTCCACTGGCAGTGCATCAGTGGCATTTTACCAACACTGAAAGAGTGCCTTAGAGACTGTATAATCACTACCATCTCTGCTGCCTTCTGCTTTAGTGTTCAAGCATTTCTTTCCCAAGTGTTATTTGCGACGGTGATCTGGAAATTGGGAACATATGATGTTGTAAAGAACTCTGGCATTTCCCTTGTCATATGTAAGGGTTTGATGTAAATGATGAAGAGGAGCAGTGATAGGGGGAAGCCCTGTGGGATCCCTTTGTTTATTGTGTGCATCCTCCTTGGGCTATGTGGGTATATCAATGATATGTTCCTGGTTGCAATGAAGTTTCAAATCTAGTCAGTTAGGTAATCTGGTACTTTATCGTTTTCGGACAGCCTCTCCAACAGTTTCCTATGATCGATGTTGTTGAAACCCCCTTTCACGTCCAGGAACAGTGATGACATATTCTTTTTTGCAAATTGGGCTTCTTTGATCCAATGTTGAAGGAAAAGAGCTGCATCGACAGTTGACCTGTACGGAAGGCTTCCCTTTTGTTGTATGCAGTCCAGCCCCATCGCACTGGGTCGCAAACAGGAGACTACTTGTACTGTACTGTAATAAAAGGCACACTAAGTGGATTGCAAGTACATGTACTCGGGCGCAAATTAAAGATCCGGAAAGAGTGACCTCGATATCTATGTTGCAACCATACATTTTGGTTGTCGCTTCTTTCGGATCTTTAATTTGCGCCCGAGAAAGAGAAAGAAAAAAAGGGAGGATACACTCTGTTCCAGGATTGAAAGGTTCTGTCATCAGTATAACCAGGATAGATTTACTCCATCACATCTGTTTCAATGGATTCTGTTCCCCATACATGTTCTCTTCATTCCACCATGCTATGGGTTCTTGGACCGCCGATCCCCAGGGGAATTTTCCAATTTTTCCTGTATTCTGCTCACCAATCTCGCATGGCAAGGGTGTTGATCTTTCCAATTTTTACTGCCACCCCCGGGTGTAAATCAGGCAACCAAGAGCATCAGAGGTCACTCGTCATCTATGTCTTCGGTTAGCTTCCGCCAGCTTCCGCCTCGACTACGATAGGCACTACTGAATCCCGTGGTCATAATACCGATAGCGGTGCACTCAAGTGCTCGAGTAGGGCCTCCTGTCCTGCTTGAGTGTTGTGATAACAATGTGATACTTTCATGCCACATACTGGTACTATTTCTGCCTTAATGACCCTGGCGCATGATTTTTTGAAGCTACACAAGACGTGCGCACAGGTCACTCAGCCCTTCCAATACGTTCCATACACTGAGGACTCTGCATAAAATGCAAAGGAAATCACAAGGGATCAACCGCATATCTTGGCTTCCCCTCAATAATATGCGGAAAAAACCAATACTGAAAGCGGGTGCTGCACCCGCACCAAAGTCAGGGATTGGAATCCCTGAATGGGAACCAATACCTGGTATTTAATTTTTGCGAGGGTTGAATGAATGGCTTCGATCATCACTTGCTTCTGCATCGCAAGCCTGGAACAGATAAAGGTCAACATTGAAATGCTCGGCAGGTCCAAAACACGGGAGACCAGGCACAGACCGCCACTTTGGATACCGTAAAAACCCTTGGGATCCGCGGCCAGATTATCAGGGAAATCAGCTTCGCAGCCCAAGGTAAGTTCACTTTAGGAGGTTAAGTGAATTAGGGAGCGCGGGAGACAGCGAACTACTGATGCACCGTGAGATCTACTCGTACAGAAATTCAGCTGGCTTGGCAGTAAGGCGCAATGAGAGAGGCGCCCTTGTGCTTAATAATACCGCAAAAACTTGTTATACTGGAAATGGCGCTAATGCGAAGAATCGGCATGTGGCGTAATTTTGAGGGGGTGACAAGGCAAGCGAATATAAAAAAGAGAGCAAAATATAGTTAGATGGCTGATTCATCTTGGTTAATTTTCAGTACGGTATTTGTCATAAGTTGATGGCCTATTGGTTCGAAACCCTATTTACTACTCCAAAATCTCTAGTATTGGTGGTTGTTGTCACAAGAAGGTTGGATGACTCCTTGGTGAGGCTGAGTATCCACAGAGCCATGTTGGTGGCAACTCGCTTTTCTATCTACTTTGGCAATAGCGCCATTTCCAATAACCAGTTTTTGCGGTATCATACATAATTTGTCAATAAAGCAGCCTCATGTCTGTTTTTTATTTCTTTTGCAGAAGGGATTAAGTGGACTTTGTTTTTTTGTCAAAGCATCCTTATTTTTACCCTGAATTTTTTACTTTGCAATAGATCATTTAGTGGTGTTTGTGTTGAGAATTCCCCGCCGTGGGTTCTTAAATCACCACGGCAACCACGCTAAACCTCACTGCAAACCATTTTTGGAGACATAAGCACTGCAACGACCTTCTCTCACTGCATACGGTATTAAGAACGGGAAAAAACCTGTTCGTGCTTATGATGTGAGACATAAACAAAGCATATAATTGGTTTAAGGTCAGGTTTTAGGGAGGGGGAAAACAAATCTTACCCTATTCGTACTAGGATTCTCCACTGCCAACAAATACAAAGATCAAGTAGGCGGCTAACAAGAGTACCTCCGGATCTACTCGCGCGGCCGAGTTGAAGCCGGACGCCTAAAATGGCAATGCCCATAGTGTCTAGCTTCGATTCCGGCAGGCTACGGTAGTTTATCATAACTGTTGGAAACTGTGGTCACTGTTGTGCTCTCATCTTCTCTGTTGCTATGGTCAGGAGTGACACCCCATGACCGCTTGCGTCACCCCCTGTCCCCTTTCAATATCTACGCCCCTCTTCTTTCCCCCCCTCTCTTCTCTTCCTTCTTTCTCTCTTAACCTTCTTCTCTTTGCTCAACTAGTAATACAAGTTGTTCGCTTACTCTGGAGACCGCTCTCCTTCTGGACTCGTGATACCGCTCGCTTCCACACATACACTTCCGATACCTCTCAACAATAACAAATTAACAAAGGCTATTAGTCGGTAATGCAAGTGTGGAAACTGGGGATAGAGAATATAGTACCACCGTGTCTGCCTGGTTGAGTGCGCCACTGTGGGTAGAGGGGAATTAGTGAGTGTGCCCCAGTTTTGCCTTTCACGGAACTCTCATCATGAGTAGTCACTCGGGGTTCCCAATTTCTTGTTTCGAAGCAAATACCTACCCTACCTACCGTAAAAACTCGAATAGAAGAAAAATGTGCTAGGACGTTGGAATTTCCCTTCTGAGCTACGTGAGGGGAAAACACCGCAAAGTCAGCCCCCAGTTGAGACAAAAGAAAAGGAATATACAAGGCGCCTTACTAGGAGAGGCAACTCCAACGTCCTAGTACATTTTTCTTCTATTCGAGTTTTTACGGTACCTCAGAGGCGCACCAGACCTATGCTCACCCCTGCACACTGGTTACATGTTACCTCTAACTCTGTATCGTACCTCCATTTCACTAGACAAGCATTATGACCGTAACACGATCCCTTTTACCCATCAACTAGCCCTAAGTTAAAAAACCTGGCACTATCTTCCCCACCCCAATATCCGTATCCTATTAACTCCCAGATCCTCCCACGCTAGGTTGCGGGTCACACCTCTCTTTGCACATCCGCTGCTGAAAGCAAAATCACGGCTGACTTCTTTCCCACTCAACAATAAGGGCTGAGCGCCCCTCGCCATATGGGTAGCATATCGACTGAATCTACCCGGCAATCTCGGACCCCTCTCCAATTACGCAATTTGATAACTGTGTTTAATGCGAAAACCTGGCTTTCACGCTATGCCCTTGAAAACTGCACCTCAAGGCCCCAAGAATCGTATCCCCCCGTCGATTCAGTGGAGTTCGTCTATCGGGTGGAGCCTTCCCCCCCCCTTTCTTGCCTCATAGGATTGGAAATAACTTGTCGATCGCAAGCTGGTGCAGATGTCAGCAGACCACGTTCACATTTTCCACGTTGCTGCAGCTCCCAAGCGGCAGGCTGCAACCTTTCGATTGAGAATGAGTGGTATCTGCTCCTTGCAGGGTCTGGGCCATCACTTTGCATTCAGGGCCTCACACTCGAGCTGGATAGAGCGGTAGTGGCTCAGCTTGAGGGAAAGATCAACTACCGGTATCTATCCGGAGCATAAGCCACATTAGCCAGGCCGCATTGGGTGACTAATGCCATACCTTTATGATCCTACTGAGGTGGATGAAACAAGACAAAATAGACACAAAAAGATTGTGAAATTCAGAAACGAGCGAATGGATAGGCATGGCTGTGATTGATAGGTTAAGTTGGGGGGGGGGGCTAGCAGGTAATCTATTGTTCATAAGTGCCAACTAGACAATATTTGCTCAATACATGCATAAATTCGCCTGAAGCCTCGAATGAAACCAGAAAAGAAGTCCCCATATAATGCAACTCCAATTTATCAAACAATGAGCAATAATAAAAACCCCGATTTCGCATCCCGCATCCACAACATCGCCAAAAGGGGTGGAAACCGGGGGGCTGGTGGATCCTCCTCGACAAGCTAGGGAATTCTAGCTTTCAGAGCACCTACAGGAGGTTATTGAAAGTCACCACTCCCCCTTGGCTCGACTATTGTTGGTTTTGTAGGGCTGTTCTTAGTGGTTGAGAGTGGGGCTGCCTCCTGGCTACTAGCAGAAGCCCTCGCAGTAGGGGTCTTCTCCGGGACTGGAGCAGCTTTAGACGAAATTACGGTGGTTTTGGTGACTGGCTTCTTGGGTATACCGGTTCCTATGGGTCCTGCTGTTCCAGTGCCCACAGGAAGAGCTGCAGTTCCGGTGGCAACTGGTGGCACTGGACTTATACCGCCGATGAGGGCTTGTAACTCCTGAACACTTCCAGCGTTCATTCTGCGTGCGGCATCCTCTGCTGTTGTGCAAGTGACTGACGTTCCGACTTTATTGACTAATGGTAGCGAGAAACATTGTGACCCACCCGCGCAAGCAGTAGTGAGGAACTCCCCTCCGACACATTGGGCAAGATACTTTTGCACACAAGAGATCTGGCCCGCATCACAGGGTGAATTCGGCTTCAGTTGGTTGAATTGCTGGTTTTCCGTGATTGCCAATTGAACGTTTCCCTCGATCCTGGCCGCCTGAGCGATGGGAGAGGCGTAAACGGTGCCGCAAGCAGCGAGAAGAGAGGTAGCAAGGAGCACGTATAGCATTTCGATGGGTTTCAGAAATGTGAGAGAAGGTTGAAGCGCCTACTAAAAAGTTGTGCGAGGATATATACGACCTGTCGTAGGAAAACCGATATACAAGGGAGTAAAGGAATGCGGTGGAAAGTGAGGTGCTATTGATCAACAATAAGCACTAGTATTTGTTAAAGAGCGGATGGGTGAATAGCCTGAACTGGCGGAAGAAACGAGGCGGAATGAAGCAGAAAGAACAGACTTATATATTTCACGCGGCGCCTCCTCTCACGGCTTCTAAGAGTACGTACAGCATAAAGCTTGAGCGCCTCCTCATGCTGTAAGACCCGACACGACCACCTCCCCGTGTCCTTGGAGAGAGGAAGATCAAACAACTACATCATGCATCTCATCGCAAGAAGTGTTAAGTGGAGAGAAAGCGCGGGGACGCCCTGGATTGCTCGTGCGACAATGCGTTTCTCTTTGTCTGAGAGGTAAGCAGAAGAAGGTCTTAGGCGCGACTGTACCCCAGTTACTAAGAATGGTAACAATGGTGATACTTTTTAGGTTCTGCAGCAGTCATCCCTTGCTCCGACGGATATAAAACGAGAAATCCCCACCTGGTACTATGATAGTATCATACTTTGCACGAGGTAGGTTCAAGTTTTGCTATTGTTTTCAAACTACAGTAGGTCTCACGCCCCCGGGGGGCAACCGAGGGATAAAGTTTGATTCCGCGTTGGTGCGGGGCTAGGGAGTATCCCACATACCAAACGATCTATGCTTAGGGGGTAGTCAGGCACCCAAGCACCAGGCAGATGTGACAGTACTAGTACCCCTGGGACGGAAGAAACTTTCAAACTTGGGCCTGGTCCGTGCACCTTCTCTTTTCTGAGTGACGTGAAACTATTCAGGAGAGGTTCTCGCCACAAAGTGGCTGTGTTGCGCTTCCCCCACCAATCAAGTTTCTCTAAGCTTGGTGAGACTTAGGTCACTGGTTTAACGCCACCTTTTCCAGGGTGTAAGGGTAAGTGATCGGAAAGAAAATCTTCTGTTTCCTGGTCAGTTTTTACCTCATGTTGGACCTGGATCCTAGTTGGCTCTCCAGGATCTCGTGGTTGGGATTGGTCAAATCATCGGTTTTCCGATTACCCTTTGCCCCAGGCTGGCTCAATGGATAGTTCTGGACAGTTCAATTCGATACCTGTGTTAGTCCTAGGCTTGATGAATTAGATGATCATTCCCCAATCTGGCCGTGATGTATGGAAGTCTTAGGGTCCGTTTGACATGCCACCATATAGGTTGGAGAGGTGCCATCTTTCTTGAAAATACCCCAATATCTTGAATAATCCGCTAATTCCGCTCTCAAAGACAAAGCTCGGAAGAAGGGCTGCAACCCTCCCCTACGCTGCGAGAACCCGGCAAAGCGAGGAGGGCATATGCACGATACTCCATTCGGGTTTAGCCTGGAGAGCTAGAGATGAATAAACTTCCTGTTGATGAGAGAATAGAGTTTAGTTTAATGGTGTAAAGAACTGGAAAAACTGAGTATGTCATGACAGAGAATCCATACTTTAAACTTTTAATGTGATTAGAAATATTCAGGCCCTCTTTGCTTGAACCGGGATACAGCCTGTCTTCAAAACCATGTTTGGCCGAGCCTATGGTGTTATGAGGACCAGATTTTGCTTGCATTCGGGGAAATATCATACCACGAGGAATATTGACCATGGTTGACTGAGAAGGCTACAACTAAGTATGGACATTCTAACCCAAGCTGCATAAGTGTTACCCTCCTGCTTGCTTCACAGGGTGCAACGTAAGGAGAGATTGTAGCGTTTTCCTTACTCAGTAAAGCTTGAGCGTGCTGAATGGGCTGGCTCCTATTAGCTCACATTCACAATTCGGGTATTGGCCGTGTGGTACACGCGGGCGCGCTCGTTGCCTACTGTAATGCAGTTCGCAGCGGGGGGGGCCAAAATAAGTTCACATCTCCCCCGTAGGTACTGTGTTGGGGCTTACTAAGCATCTGAACTGATTATTGCCGGGTACTGCACAAGTATTAGACTATCATACCGGTACCGGTACCGGTACTCGGGTAGTTGGGTCAGGGTTCAACGTTTCTCAAAGCATGGAGGGTGGCAGAAGGGCCCAAGCATCCGTTCCTAACTATGATTGGTCTAATCCGTCTTGTATTACTACTAAATTCGGCATCTGCATCAGGTACCGGGCGGCCTAATTTTTTTCCCACCTCTCACCACTGCGTGTTCGTACGATGACAACGGATTACTGCAGGTATTACCCCTAGCGAATCGCTGCAAAACCCATACTCACTTGCAGATATCGTGACAACCAAGCCCAGGAGAAGCAGTGCTATTCCAGACAACTGGCTAACTTCAGCGACCCGCGAAACTAACCTAAGAAATCAAGGGCTAGATCCACCGCTAGCTATAGATCGCGTCCCAACATAGCAAAGAATATAATTATTAGTGATTACAAAACATCCGATGCGATGTTCATGGCAAGATCTGTAAGATGCGCAAAGGGGGTACCGGCGCTGGTGCTCCTGCTCAGCACTGATAATAGTCCTTTCCTCTCTCCCACATGTTGTTTCCGGGCGGGTTTGAACACATGGCCAATTCTCCGATTGCACACACCCACATATATACGCTCCAGGTGCCATAACATCCCATCCCATACTTTCAGTTTCCCTCCCTCTATTAAGCCAACCCCACCGACAAACAACACAAACCTAGAGAGGCGAGGGAAGTGAGACGGGGGAGGAAGTGGCCAAACAGAGAACACAGCAAAAGAACAGCAATTGCAGAACAACGTCGTGGCGCTTCGGATTGGAAATATTTGCAAAAAATGAGTAGTAGACTTGACAGGTCAGATATGTTTGGCTAAGCTTTTCCCCTTGCTAAGTTTGAAGTTAGTTCGATCGGACACGAGGGGGTTGAAGAAGTATTGCCCCTAGTCGTTGGCTTACTTATTCCCAACCCGGCAACAACCCTTACAACCCCTCAGGACATACCGGTGGCTATGAGTTCCCTTTTCTTGCACTGGAGTATTAATTTCAGAGGTGAAGAGTGATGCGAAATAGTAGGCGTTGCTCTGTAGCATGTATTGCTCCTACCTCTAGGTACGTATCTAGTAACTTCTAGCACTTTGTGTGGTGATTCACCAAGACTCTTTTTTCCGTGCCAGTTGATAATCGACACGAGAAGCAGATTTGGATCGATGGGGGTGCACAATTGCACCCGAGCTTGATAATTCTTTGGCTATCCTTTGAAATCGGTGCCATTTAAGAGGATGGCCCCGATTTCATGTGATGCCAGCCTGGAGGCCAATGATTTGCATATCGACGAGCCCTTGTTTCTGCCGAAGAAAGGAAGAGACAAGGAGGAAGAAAAAAGGTTTCCCCCCGTATATACCTCATGCATTACCTCAAGCAAGTCAATCAAACTGTGGGGTCCTCAGCTTATTCCCCACTAATATTTCTAAACACCACGATATCTCCAAAGGTGTTCGGTTTCGAACTCGACAGGAATCGGACACTACTCGTTCTCCAAGCATGATCCGCTTCTCCAATCCGTGTCAGCCATGAACGGAGTGTCATTTTTTTTATTCCTCTTTATTTTTTTCCCCCTTCCGTAGTGGCGGTGATTATGATGATGTACATGGAATATACTGGATAGTGTGCTCAGCTTAAAATTTCCCCTCTTTCAGATCCGGATCTCCAAGTTTGAACATACCGCAGATCCCGCTACTCGTGGAACTCAATACATCATACCTCATAGCGGCTCACAAGCAGTCAAGCAATCAAGCACTCAAGCGAATACAGGGGAGTTCGTACCAAAACCCGACAAATGGTATTGGGGAACCAAGCCTGTCGTCCCTTTTTTATCAGCTGTACTATGATATTGGGATACGATATGGGTAGAGTACAACATGCTCGCTCAAATCAAGCAAGAAAAAAAAAGGGCCCAGTACTCTTTGTATCTTAAAGGATTAGATAGAGCAAGGCTGCTAAGGCTAAATGGATACAGTGCCGGTCCACTACAAGTATGGCTCCTGGATATGAGTCGAAGGATATGGTCGTCGCCGTGATCAAAATCAACTGTGCGCAGGGTAAGACACATTGGGCCATCGCTGAACGATCGGCTAGATCAAGGAGGGCAAAAAGTAAGTTTCTCATGGCACCAGCATTGTACCGGTACAGTACGGTACTGTACAGCACAGCAAGAAGCATGAGGCTCTTTCTTCACCCCCCTCACCTACCACAGACGGAACGAGGTCTCCATCCTCCCTCCAACCCTCACTTCTCTTTTCTCCTGGCAGGAAAGGCAGAAGAAGAAAGCCCTCGAATCCACACAACACGTACGACATGGTACGTACCGTTACCTTAACTATAGTCACCGATCCTCCCCATTACCCCACCCGAAAGAGCAACACAAACACAACACGCTAGAGCAAAGTAGATTCCGATATCGTGCCAACCGATGCCAACATGACACTGACTCGAGTACGCTAGACCCCCAATTCAAACTCCGAATGGAAGACCGACAAGTCAACGTTGTCTCGTCTTGTCTGCTGTTTTAAATAAAAAAATATGAATCATGAATAATATCGAGATAAAATAAATTGCCGGTATCCAGTGGGCAGCCCGATCCCAGGCATCGGGAGGCTGCGCGAGAGATTTCCCTTCCGCTTCGCAAATGAACCGTAGAGTGTGCTTGAGCGTAATCCAGTGCAAGAGAACCGTCCGTCATACTATACTGCCACAATCAGCAATAACAGTCCCTTCAGGGACAAACAAATACCAGTACCGCTATTTCACACACAATTGCCTGGGCATAGTATACCACCCACTCATCGCCCCCGCCCGGCGCCCCAGCGGGGGGGCCGCG
>Ga0307517_10001690_pt1 | contig 36458 bp, 30 predicted proteins | sample 23_EM_MG_FD_194515 | JGI IMG/M metagenome (GOLD analysis project Ga0307517, IMG submission 194515) | Populus trichocarpa ectomycorrhiza microbial communities from riparian zone in the Pacific Northwest, United States - 23_EM | ecosystem: Host-associated > Plants > Roots > Unclassified | place...
TTTTCCGTTGACCAATTTTTCTAATGGCAAACAAACACAGGAAAGTTTGGAAAGTGGTTTCCCGGAAACCACTTTCCGGAAAACAAACACAGCCAAAAGGGAAAACACTTTCCTGGAAACTAAACCAAATTTTTCTTTGTTTTCCGTTGACCAACTTTCCTAATGGCAAACAAACAAAGGAAAGTTTGGAAAGTGGTTTCCCGGAAAGTGAATTCCGGAAAACAAACATGGCCTTAGAAGTTGAATATTTATTTTGGTATTTTGGAGTGCTCTTGTCTTTTGTGGGATCTGACTTCTTCTTGGCAATTATGTTAACAGCATAGGTTGAGGCAACTGTTAATGAAATATGGATGAAATTCCTCAATCAAGCATTTTTGAAGGGGAGATAACAGGAATCAGATTTGGTTTGGCATCTCAGAAGGAAATCGTAAGTAGTATTCCTTCTTGGTTGCTTACTTGCTCCTGTTATTTAAGACATATCATTGTTGCAATGGTCTTTTTGAATCATTTTTTTTAAGTAACATTTGAAGTTAAAGATACTTTTGGTTGCTAACAGGGCACCTTTAAAGTCTATTCGAGAATTATTTCAAGGCATCAGTTATGACTGATAATGTTTTAAGGATGAGTGCACCATGTTAAGATCAATAATCCAATTTTGATTAAGAGGTTTTCACTTTTCTGCATGTTTGTCAAAGATTACAATTTCTTTCTATTTGGCTTTGACTGTATTTATAGTTTCAAGATTACAATTTCTTTCTATTTGGCATTGACTGTATTTATAGTTTCAAATCCTCTGATTGTTTGAAGTTGATGTTCGTGCTTATTTTGTTTTTATTGATTGGTCAACAGTGTACAGCATCAATCAGTGATTGCCCTATTAGCCATTCCATTCAGCTGACTAATCCCTACCTTGGCTTGCCGCTTGAATTTGGAAAATGTGAATCTTGTGGCACTTCTGAACCAGGACAATGTGAAGGTCAATTTCTTTACTTCCTATCTGATGCATGCATATATATATCACTGTTTTATTTGATCTTTCTTGAAAAAAAATTTGAATGTGCTCATTTATCCTCTTTCAGGTCATTTTGGATACATCGACTTGCCGGTTCCGATATATCATCCTAGCCACATTAGTGAATTGAAGCGAATGTTGAGCTTGTTATGTTTGAAGTGCTTAAAATTAAAAAGGAACAAGGTATTCCCAATCTGAGCATTTCATCTGTTTTATAATATTTTTTCTAATTTTCAATTTTTGAATAAAACACATTGAATCTACATGTGATTCATGATTCTTAGTTTCTCTCTTGGTTTCCATCTCAACGGAGTTCAATAAGAATAATAGGGTGCGAGGATAAAAGTTTTCGAGTCTTATATTTTCTTAATGTATATGTAAAGTACATTCCTTTTGTTTCTTGATACTGTTGTAAAGATGACAAAAGTGTAGAAAGGAAAAATGATGGTTGTGAATAGCATAAGCATTTAGAACCCAATCAGTTATTATGGGCTGATAAAAAGATGAATTATCTTCTAATAGCAATGAATGATGTTTAGAGAATTGTAAAACATGACCTAACATGAAGAAAAGAATGAAGAAAACTTTAAGAACATGCACCTCTGTTTTTCTGGCGCCTCAGTCAGTTAAATGGTATCACAGTGCACCTTATTCTTAATGCTGTTTGACAATATGCCTCTTCTTATTTTTCACACTAAGTTTATAATTCACAGATTCAAATCAAGAGCAATGGTGTTGCTGAACGGTTGCTTTCATGCTGCGAGGTGAGTATGGAAGTGCCAGCTACTCTTCGCTCTGTGTGTAGAGATATGCACTATTGTATGCTCTGCATACTAATTCTGAACAGGCGCAATGCTTTAAGTTACTGCATTAAATTGCTACTCCCTCTCTCAGACTGTTTTGTTGAATGTCTGCCACTGTATTTGTTAGGGTCCCATTGTGTTTCTACAGTTTTAAGCTCCCTAACTTTTACCTTTATTGCATATTACCTGGACAGGCATACAAATAACTGTTCCTTATGTTTAGAAGAAGAGAAAATTGGTATATAAGAAGGAAGTTCAATTTTATAGAGCAAAGGAGATTCATTAGGTTATTTTCTACCCTTTTGTCTCTTATTAGTTTAGCATTTTTTTAGTGATGCAGCTGGAATTATGGCTGTTCTAGGTTGTGAATGTAGCTGGATCTTTCTTTTCTGGATTCCCACATAACATATCTTTTAAATCTTAACTTGTATTTCTTTCCCTTTCTTTGGTTGCTCCTTGTCCTTTTTTTTTCTCCTGTTTAATAGAATGCTGGAATTTCTTTTCTTTCTTTTTTGTAATTTTGGGGAATTGGTTTCATTTGTGATTTGACACACAAGATCCTCAAGTTACATAGTACACGGGGAAAAGCTTTGCTTATATCTGATTTTACTCTTTTCTTTTTGGCCCAGGAGTGTGCGCAAATTTCTATTAGAGAGGTTAAGAATACAGATGGTGCTTGTTTCTTAGAACTAAAGCTGCCTTCTAGGTCCAGACTACGGGATGGTTGTTGGAATTTCCTAGAAAGATATGGTTTTCGCTATGGTGATAACTTTACACGACCATTGCTCCCCTGTGAGGTTTGTTTCTAGTACACACTTGTTTTCATGTGTGATGGATGAAACTGTTGGTTTTGTAGTCATTAATTGTTTTATGAGAATACAGATGGTTTGAACTTGCAGTCTCTAGTTTTATATCCTTTTTGTTTCATTGGTGGAGGAGATGATGTCTTCTTGCTGAGTTGTACAGTCCTAACCCCCCTGATTTTTGTGCTCAGTTTTTGTCACTTTTGAAAAGTATTCATACATCCACATGCCTAAAGTGTATGCATTCATGTCCAAGGGGGTGTGTGCATTCAGAAGTGATTGGTACTTCATATATGCACCTGCGACCATGCTTGCCAGTCCAAGAAATCTTGTTTGGTCTTATGTCTTACTGACACGGCTAGGAACGGGTTACTTATTCAATGCCTCAGTTAGTGAGTTACTTGTAAATGATTCAAATTTTAGAACAGTGCTTGTATATATCCAATCATTCACCTTTTCAGCATATGCTTGTTATTTTCTTGTTTTAGCAGATTGCTTCAGATTTTAGAACAGTACTCGTACGTATCAAATCATTCACCTTTCCTGCATATGCTTTGTTGTTTACTTGTTTTAGTAGATCCTGAGATCTTATTGTTTGGGATACAATAAATAACAGGTTATGCAAATCCTGAAGAGAATTCCTGCTGAGACTAGAAAAAAGCTAGGTGGAAAAGGTTATTTCCCTCAAGATGGTTATATCCTACAGCAGCTACCTGTCCCTCCAAACTGTCTCTCTGTTCCTGCTGTTTCAGATGGCATTAGCATCATGTCTTCAGTAAGCTATTTATTAACTAATTAGGTTCTCTACCTTGCTGCTATGTTTTCTTCATTGACTTTTGGCTTTCATGTTGCTTTCAGGATCTCTCTATATCCATACTCAAGAAAGTTCTGAAGCAAGTTGAAGTCATCAAAAGCTCACGGTCAGGGGCACCAAATTTTGATGCACATAAAGACGAAGCAAATTCATTGCAATCAATGGTTGACCGGTATCTTCAAGTCAGGGGTACTACAAAGACATCCCGTGATGTAGATGTCCGTTATGGGGTAAAAAAGGATTCCAGTGAATCCTCAACCAAAGCCTGGCTTGAGAAGATGAGGACCCTGTTCATAAGAAAAGGTTCTGGATTCTCTTCACGCAGTGTCATAACTGGAGATGCGTACACAAAAGTGAACCAAGTTGGTATTCCCTATGAGATTGCTCAAAGAATTACGTTTGAGGAGAGGGTCAGTGTGCACAACATGAGGTATCTACAAGAGCTTGTGGATAACAAATTGTGCCTGACATACAGGGATGGTTCTTCCACCTATTCTCTTAGGGAAGGCTCCAAGGGGCATACATTTCTACGACCTGGGCAAGTTGTACATAGGCGGATTATAGATGGCGATGTTGTTTTCATTAATAGACCGCCAACAACACACAAACATTCTTTACAAGCGCTGTCAGTGTATGTTCATGATGATCATACGGTGAAGATTAATCCTCTGATATGTGGGCCCTTAAGTGCTGATTTTGATGGCGATTGCGTTCACCTTTTCTACCCCCAGTCCCTTGCTGCAAAAGCTGAAGTCTTGGAGCTTTTCTCAGTGGAGAAACAATTGCTTAGCTCCCATAGTGGCAATCTGAATTTACAGCTGACAACAGACTCACTTCTGTCATTAAAGATGATTTTCAAGGCCTCCTTTTTGGACAAATCAGCTGCACAGCAACTGGCAATGTTTGTCTCACCTGATTTGCCACAACCAGCTTTGTTGAAGGTCAATTGTATTCGCCCATACTGGACTGCCCATCAGATTCTCCAAATGGCTTTACCAACTTGCTTCAACTGCAGTGGAGAGAGATTCTTGATCAACAATAGTAATGTCTTGAAGGTTGATTTCAACAGGGATGTTGTGGCATCAATGATTAATGAGATTCTGATCTCAATTTTCTTCGAGAAGGGTTCCGGAGCAGTGCTTAAGTTCTTCAACGCCTTGCAGCCCTTGCTAATGGAAAATCTGTTCTCCGAAGGCTTTAGTGTTAGTTTGAAAGATTTCTCCATCTCCCAGGCAGTCAAACAAAGTATCCAAGAAAGTTTCAAGGTGATTTCTCCTTTGCTTTGTAACTTAAGATCCACCTACAATGAGCTGGTTGAGTTGCAAGTAGAGAATCACATCCAGGATGTGAAAACGCCAGTTCTAGAATTCATTTTAACTTCCTCTGCCTTGGGTTATTTGATTGACTCTAAGAGTGACGGGGCTGTTGCTAAGCTTGTTCAGCAAATTGGCTTCTTGGGCTTGCAAGTTTCTGATAGGGGAAAACTTTATTCTAAGACCCTGGTTGAAGACTTGGCCTCCCATTTTCAGAGCAAGTATCCTACCAATTTGCTTAATTATCCTTCTGCCCAGTATGGCTTGATTCAAAGCAGTTTTTTTCATGGGTTGGATGCGTATGAGGAGATGGCTCATTCCATTTCTACTAGAGAAGTCATTGTGCGTTCATCAAGAGGGTTGTCTGAGCCAGGAACGTTGTTCAAAAACTTAATGGCCATCCTCCGAGATGTGGTAATTTGTTATGATGGCACTGTAAGAAATGTCTGCAGCAATTCAATCATCCAATCTGAGTATGGTGTGAAGGTGGGAGCTGAGTCCCAAAGTTTATTCCCTGCTGGTGAACCTGTTGGCGTGTTAGCTGCCACTGCAATGTCCAATCCTGCATACAAAGCTGTTCTTGATTCTACTCCAAGTAGCAATTCCTCGTGGGATATGATGAAGGTAGTCATTTGCTTTTTGCAAATTCGTCATCCTTCTAGAAGTTAGTTTTGCCATATTCTGCGGTGTTATGCTACCTATATTTCTCAACACTAACTTTCTCTTCAGGAAATACTTCTTTGCAAAGTTGGTTTCAAGAATGACCAAGCTGATCGCAGGGTAATTTTATACTTTAATTATTGTGGATGTGGAAGAGAGCATTGCCAAGAAAAAGCAGCATTTTTGGTCAAGAATCACTTGGAAAAAGTCAGTCTTAAAGACGTTGCCAAGTGTTTTATGATTGAGTAAGTTCTGCCCTTGTAGTTATTTATCTTTTTTTGCGTAGTTATTTATCTTTTTTTTGCATTCTTTAGGAACAAGTGAAAGGATGCATGTTGCCTCATATGCTCTTGTCCCTTTTCAATGATATTGTGCTGCATCTTTGGATTCTCAAACTGTGCATCAATCTTTTTTTTTATTTATTCTCCTGTTTATTTTTTTTATAGACCCTATGTTTGCTTCTTTTTTTCTTTTTTCATTTATTCTGTTTTATTTCAACAATGGGATGTTTATCAGTAAAATATGCTTGATATAAGATTAAGAGTTGTGATGGTTTCTTACTAGCAGATACAAGAATCAACAAATACCAGAAAGTTTTGGAAGTGATGCCGGCCTTGTTGGTCATGTTCATCTTGAGAAGGTTACTGCACTTGTTTCCTGAAGCATTGCAAATATTCTTGGAGGGCATATTTATCTAAGAAGTCATTGGTTTGCTCGTTAAAACTTATTTCTTTTGTTAGTAATTGAAGCTTTATTTTATATAGAGGATTTTGCAAGAGTTGAACATTAGTGCTCAGGTGATTCTTGAGAAGTGCCAAGAGACTGTCAACTCATTTCGAAAGAAGAAAAAAGTTGGTAATCTTTTTAAGAAGACAACGTTGTCTATCAGGTTTGTTTCTCAATTTAATCTAAATTTGTATTGTAAGTCATTTATTGTGATAATGAAACTCCATGTTTCTTACAATTAATTTTCTGAAATGAGATGACATGCTTCCTGAAAGAAGTGAGTCTTCAAATATTTGGTTAATTGGATTGTTTATTCTTATTTTGTGAAGATTGGGTTTTTAGCTGTCTCTCATTTACTTGATGAATGATGATTGATTGATACAACTGTCAAATAAAATATATGGTTTGCCTCTGAAGTGAGATGATAATTATGAAAATTATGTCATGTTGGAGAGATTGAATGGAGAGATGCATATACATTCATCAAATAAATTATATGCTTTGTGTTAGAACTTAGAAGTGAGATGTTAAAGCTTTCCAAATACATTAAGAAGTATAACCCTGAGATTCTGATGGTGGGACTGCATAGACAAGAAAATGGGAGGGCTTTGCATGTTTTTTTTGTATCAAGATATAAGTTGTAGAATTGAATTTTTGATATACTGTTGCCTATAAATTTACCTCCTTGGCATGGGATTACTTTGTTTAATTTCAGCTGAAGTTTATAGTTACCAGAAATCTATACCACATGGAACTGCTAACTATGGTTGTGTATCTTGAATTGGTTGCTTTTGTGTCTCTTGATCATAACAGTGCACTAGCTAGATTGCCTAAACTAAAACCCATCTGTCCTTAGGTACCAATACACTGTTAAAGAAGGTTCGGAAGAAGTTAATGCTTAATGAGGTGAAGAAGAGAATAACTTAGGTGTTATGCGTGTAGTTTGAGCTCACGGATCCCGAGTCAAGTCTGTTCGGGATCACAACATTGCGTGAGCCAGATTGTCAAAATTAATGACAATATGTAGCTTAGGTGCTATTACAAGGTGAAAGTTCAAACTTCACTAGTACTTGCGTAAGTTCTATTACATTGCCTCCAGATGTTTATATGGCTCTCTTTCTTAGAATGCTTACCTATAGTTGCTCTCTTTTCACGTTTATACTTTATTGTTAGCTTGCATATAATATTACTAGAAACATTATTATTTATGGCTTGAAAACACCAGTTTATTTCTATCTTTTATTTTGTGCTTCTTTCTTGGCAGCAAAGTTGTTTATGTGCTTGAAATGACTAATCATCTCTCTTTGATTTTGTGCTCCTTCTTGGCAGTGAATGTTGCTCTTTCGAGCAATGCACTGATGAATTGCTGTGCCTGATGTTCTTCTGGCAAGATGCAAATGATGTTCATTTGGAGAGGACTTCAAACATTCTTGCTGATATGATTTGCCCAGTTCTGCTGGAAACAACCATCAAAAAGGTATGCAATAAATTTTGTTTTTTTGTCATGAAGAATATTTGCTCATGTTCCTTTAAGCTGTATTGAGCAGATATTTTTAATAATTATGTTCAGGAGTTTGGAATTGCTACTCTTCTCTTATCTTTCTATGGAAGTTTATTTTGCATAAAAATTTTGAGATGCCTCGTTCATATTTTTTTGGTTTGACAAAAAGCACTAGGTATAATGTACAGAAAGGCTCCAAGAGAACATGTTGCAACTCTATCAATGCATGTGGTTCTTAGGCCATTGCATGCATACACCGATGCCCCTCTCCTCAATGAGAAAAAATGTAGCAAAATTCACAGGTGTTAAAAGTTAATGAGTAGAATCAGATAATTGTTGTTTGGCATCCCATGATATTTGTTTTAAGTTTCTTTGTCCACAATTTCTCCAAAGAAATTGTTTTATGTTTCTTTATTCAAATAACCGGCGTGAAAAAGAGTAATTTCTCTCCAAGCTATAACACATCTGCTTTTCATGAACATCTGTTCATCTCTCTGGAAGCGTGAGAACAGAAGAAGCCATGTCATTTCATTGCAAGGAAAAAAATTAAGGATCAACTTTCTTAGCAGTGACAGTCATAAGTTCGATTTCATCATCTTCCTACTCATAAACAACTATGATAATTCCTTGTCGTTCAATGTCTAAAAATAGACCTTAAGGTTGCAATAGAGCAAGATATTGCTGCATACTGGTTCTCGTGTCCCTGACCCTTCAATGGATAAACCTTCCATCTCTATTTTTGAAGCTTTATAATTCAACAAAGTGTTTATTTCTATGCAGCTCTGAACATATCCTTTCCTCATATACCACAAATTTGCATATGGTTATAGAATTTTATTTGATTGTTCTCATGAACATTATGTTAAAACATATTATTTTGAGTCCTCCATTGAGATGATGTCGAGAAGAGATGTTTCTTATATAAATGTCATAATGCAGAATTTTGCTGCAGGACTATTTTTACATTTTTTTCGCAAAAGCATCTGCAGTATTATTATTTCAGTCAATATTTTTAATAAGAATTATGTAATCTATTGGGTTGTGTATGGTTCATGTAAAGGCCTTTAATTTGTGACTGTCTTGCTTGTGTTGCCTTCCATTCTAGGAGGATTCACCCTCATTGACGTCAGAATTGGTTAGATTTTATGATTTTTCAAGGTGCCAGTCAATGTTGTGAAGAAGTTAAACATAATTATTAGTTTCAATATTCATGGATATTTTAATTATTAATTTGACATTGCGAGCCTCATCAACACATGGATATACAACCATTTTCCACGTTTAGATTTTTCTGAGTTGCCGTTGAAACATGATTTGCCGCCTCTGTAATCAGAGAATATCCCCTTCTCTTTCTATGATAAACATTAAACAATAAGCATCACCTTAATATATTGGATCCATAAATGTGGCATGAAAGTGATTGCCATTTTGTTTCCTTTCCAACTCTAAGTAAGACTCTTAAGTGATTATTATTATGTTTTAAAAAATCTCCCAATTTCCGAAGTTTCATTGCCCGCAATTTATTTTTTAATCATATTTATGCATTTTATCATTCACGTGGTGTGCAATTTTTGCCCCATCTTAAATATGATAGTGAGTTTGATTACCTTGGCCAGCGAAATATCTATAAAGCTGTGCAACAAAAACCTTTTCCTTCAACATAATTCTGTTTCCTTTCTTCCATATAATTATTGAGAGATTTAACTGAAAACCCATCAGTGTTCAAATGTGGTAACACTTCATATTAAAAGGTGAGAATCATTTGGGACATACTCTGAATTAACGCTAATACCTGAATAGTCATTCCTGGCCTGTTGATGTTCTTTCCCTTTCTATTACAATATTTTTTTCTCTTTAATTTTGAGGAATGCAATCGATTTGCCTACTGAAATCTTAAAAGTATTAACTTTGGTACTGAATAAATACTATTTTATTAGATGTGTGCATTCTTTTATTTATCAATATTTGTGACTGGTAATTGATGTCAAATGCCCTTTATATGGTTGATCTGGGTCTCAGGTTTGTTTGTCTTCATTTAGCTTAAACCTCGTAAAATGAATTTTCTGGTTGCCTTTCTTCATTTTGTTTGCTAATTCTTTTATCCTTATTGATCTGCTACTGCGTGAGTTTTTCTTGGATTTACCATATGAAATTTTGGTGACGTGTATGTATGCCTTTTAAAACTTTCAGCATGTGTAGAATTCATTATTTACTTTGAGATCTGCTCTATCTCTGCAATTTGCAGGTGACCATCGAATTTCCTGTGCAAATATAATTTGGGCAAGTCAGGAGACAACAACTTGGATAAGAAACCCTTCCAGGACTCAAAAGGGGGAGTTGGCTTTAGATATTGTTCTGGAGAAATCTGTTGTCAAGCAAAGTGGTGATGCTTGGAGAATAGTCTTGGACTCATGTCTTCCTGTCCTTCATTTAATTGACACCACACGTTCAGTTCCTTATGCGATTAAACAAGTTCAGGAATTGTTGGGAGTTTCTTGTGCATTTGACCAAGCAGTTCAGGTAACTCAAAAATTGTTCCCGTCTGCTTGTGAAGCAGTCTATTCCTAATCATATGATGTGCATCTCCTCTTTCCTTCTCTACATTCCTCTATTTTTCAAATTGCCTTTTATGAATGCTGTCCTTGCCACATGTTATGTGAATGTAACTTCAAGTAGCATGGTGATGCTGTGAGCACTATAAAATTATCAATAGATCCCCTTCTTTATTCAGGGACATGACCAATTTTGTTCATCTGTCAGTAAATGAAAATCCAATTTTGCTTGTCATTTTCTTTGGGCATCTTTTATGAGTTATTCTTATAGGTTTATTCTAACTGCAGTGTAGTTAGTTTTCACATTTTGTTTTTAATAGGGTTTGAGAGGGGTTCGAACGTCCTCTTTATGTGAGAGGTGTGGCTGTCTTGGCCACTTTTGCATAATTTTTCCTCTTGTCACTAACTGATCATTGATGTTATTTGCACAAGATGCTATCCGATAATAGAAAATTTTCGCATCATTTCAATCCCGGATCATGTACAGTATGTATCTTCGGTGCATCTACATCTTTTTAATTAATTGGAGCCTATCTATAAATAGTGCTATTTTCTTCATGCACACGTTAATGAAATTATGTTTTGTGCTAAACTGTCCCTGCCCAACAAACATGCACCCCTCTCTTTTCAAAATAATAATAATAAAGGAAGAAGATCTGGTAATGTGCATTATGATACTCTTTTGTTCAGTTAATTCATGCATAGTTTTCCAGTGTCTTTTGCACCATGAAAGGCTCAACTTGTTGATTTTGCAGCGCCTCTCAAAATCGGTAACCATGGTGGCAAAAGGTGTTCTAAAAGAGCATCTCATTCTACTTGGGAACAGTATGACATGTGCTGGAAGCTTGATCGGCTTCTATACTGGGGGTTATAAAACATTATCTCGATCATTGGATATCCAAGTGCCATTTACCGAGGCCACTCTCTTTGTAAGTCTTCAGTTTGTTTCAAGTCTCTGATGCATAATTTATGTCACTCTATTAAATGAGCCATCTTTATATATGGTATACAGACACCGAGGAAATGTTTTGAGAAGGCTGCAGAGAAGTGCCACACTGATTATTTATCAAGCATAGTTGCTTCTTGCTCATGGGGCAAACATGTTACTGTTGGAACAGGTTCACGCTTTGATGTCCTCTGGGACACAAAAGAGGTACTGTTTTTCTCTTCAATTGGAAAGTTGCTTTCTGGAAGCTTTTATAGCTAGATTAATTAGTCTCTGTGTTCTGCTCATCTTTCCAATTATATTATTCTCTTTTCCAGGCATGTTTGAATCCAGAGGGTGGCATAGATGCATACAGTTTTCTAAATATGGTGAGAAGTACTGCTGGTGGAGAAGAGTCAGTTACTGCTTGTTTGGGTGCCGAAGTTGATGATCTTATTCTGGAAGATGAAGACTGGAACCTGTCTCCTGAGCATCACTCTAGTTCTGATAAGCCTACCTTTGAAGACAGTGCTGAATTTCAAGACTTCTTAGGCAATCAACCTGCCGAGTCAAACTGGGGAAAGGCTTCATCTTTAAAGGATGGGTCTTGGAGCGCTGGAAATTGGGATGTTGATAAAAATGACTCTGCAGGTAAGGAAAAACCTTGGAGTTTGGGAATGAGTTCAGCTGAGACAAATGATGTTGGCTGGGACACTGCAGCTACCAGGAAGATAAATTCCTCCTGGAATTCAGAGAATGACGTAACTCAGTCCAATTCCTTGTCTGGTTGGGCAACAAAAAAATCTGAAACCCATAATGGCTTCGCAACTAAAGTCCAAGAAAAACCTGCAAGGTCCAATGATTGGGATGTTGGTACTGCCTGGGGGAGAAAGGCTGGAGATAACAAATTTGCAAATGTAACTAAGTCTTGGTGGGGGAAGGTAACAGATGGTGATGAATCTGAACAAAATAAAAACAAGCAACGTCAGGAAGACCAAGAATTAGGGACACATGGTTGGGATGATAAGATGTCACCGGACCAGTTAATATCTGGCTGGGCTTCTACAACTACCCAAGAGGCTACCACTGAATCCTGCAGTTCGAAGGCTGCATCTGTTTGGGGGACAAAGAATACCAACGTTGATGAACAGGGAAGTGAGAATCATGTTCTTCTGAACCAAGCTAAAGAGTCATCTGATTGGAATAAAAAAAGCAATTCAAATCAGACAGACGCAGCATGTGGTTCAAAGGCTGCATCCTCTTGGGGGGCAAAAAATACAGATGCTGATAAACGTTGGGGTAGCTAGGTGGATTTGAATCAGGCAGACACATCCTGCAGTTGGGGGAGATCCAAGACACCGGATCGTGGATGGGGGTTGTCAAATTCTGGAGGTAGCAATGGAAGTGAAATGGAGAACAAGACAGAAAATCAATCTCTGTTGGACAGAGGGAAAGAGTCAGGTTGTTGGGGGGAAAAAAATACAGATGCTGATAAACCTTGGAGTAACAAGGTGAATTCGAATCAAGCAGACACAGCCTCTGGTTGGGGGAAATCCAAGTCACTGGATCGCGGATGGGGAGTGTCAAATTCTGGAGGTGGCAATGGAAATGAAATGAATAACAAGACAGAAAATCAATCTCAGTTGGAAGGAGGAAAAGAGTCAGGAGGTTGGGGGGCAAAAAATACAGATGCTGATAAACCTTGGGGTAACAAGGTGAATTCGAATCAGGCAGACACAGCCTCTTGTTGGGGGAAACCCAAGTTACCGGATCTTGGATGGGGGGTGTCAAGTTCTGGAGGTGGCAATGGAAGTGAAATGGAAGACAAGACAGAAAATCAAGCTCTGCTGGACCGAGGGAAAGAGTCAGGTGGTTGGGGGAAGCCCAAGTCACCTGAAATTTCACAAGGCTGGGGCTCGTCCAAAGACTCAGTTAAGGCAGTTGATGGATGGGGGGTGCCAAATTCTGCAGGTAGCAATGGAAGTGAAAGGGATCAGCAATGGGGTCAGCAGAGTGGAGAATTCAAGAAAAACCGCACAGAAGGTTCTCGAGGTTGGGGATCAAATAATGGAGATTGGAAGAAAAGGAACCGCCCTTCTAAACCCCATGAGGATTCTAGTTCAAGTGGGCTATTTACCACGACTAGGCAGCGGTTAGACATATTCACTTCTCAAGAGCAGGATATTCTCTCTGATGTTGAGCCATTAATGCTTTCTATTAGAAGAATAATGCATCAAACAGGGTATGTTTTCTATGCTGTTCACTCATAAATTCTCCAAAAATATGCACTGGTAATTACCTTTTGCTTCATAGCACAACATATTTCTTATTGACATGGTATCCCCTTTTTATTCTTCATAAATTTGCAGTATTAATTCCCTTTTCTGCATATTCATTTTTGTAAATTTTCTTATTATAAAATTCCTTTTGAAGGTACAGTGATGGGGATCCATTATCTGCTGATGATCAGTCCTATGTGCTTGATAATGTCTTCAATTATCATCCAGACAAAGCAGTGAAGATGGGTGCTGGAATTAATCATGTCACTGTATGTATTCTGGGTGACCTATTCCCTTGTTAGTTTTTGCTTGAGCTATGTTCAGTTGTTCACTACCCCTCATGCTACACTAAGTTTAGGATCCTGTACCCCTATGCCTTTTGAATAGATATGTTATTAATGCTACCACTCTCATTTTTTAGTGTTACTGGATAAGATGGTTGCGAGGTCTATTAAAGTCCAATCTCTTTCATTTCTCTCAAAAAAATGTCCAATTTTATCTGTTGCTTGCCTGCACTTTCAAGTTCCTTGTTATTTGATGAATTGTAATGGTGTTCTACAAGCTTTCTAGTAGTAACAATTCTGTGCATAATGACTGTTTAGTTGTCCATCCTTATTAACAACTGTAATTCTACACTACTGCATAATGTGGCTTACAGACTTTCTATTGCTGATAGTAGGACACATGATAAGGCTTTTACTAGGAAGTCACTTCTCCATCAGATTTCCTCTGATGTCAAGACACTTGGCTGTATTTTAGAATGAATGATTAATTTGACTGGCTGAACTAAACCAAGTGTCTTGTTGGTGTTTTTAAATGACCTGTTATTCAGTGTCGGGATTTTTCCTGCATTAACTTGCATTCTAGTTTGGCTCGGATAGTTTGCAAGGGTATATTGAAATTCGGACCAGCTTTCTACATCAATTTGTGGAAGAAGGGCGAGAGATGGTCAGATGTTTGCTAGGGTTTAAGACAACACTTGAGGGTGACATGACTTTCTGGCTCTTCACAGGCCACCAGCTTGTCATTTTCTTTGTGGACCAACCCTACTGTTTCATGCTTTTATTTATTTAGGAGGAAATCCTCTCCATTTGCATTTGTTAACATAATAATTGAAAAGGCATGGTGTATATAATATGATGCATCTTTTTACATCTTACATAATCTGCATTTTATGTGCATGGTATAATTACAATTGTTTTAATGTAACAGGTTAGCAGGCACAGCAATTTCCAGGAGAGTAGGTGCTTCTACATTGTCTCAACTGATGACTGCAAACAAGATTTTTCCTACCGCAAATGTCTGGAGAACTTCATCAGGGGAAAATAACCTGACTTGGCAGATGAATTCATCGGAAAGTATTTTGCAAGAAGAGGCAATCGGCAGCGCACCCCTGCTCCAGAGGGAACCGAGGAGAAACAGGCCACGTGATGTCTGAGTACGAGGGTTGTATAAACATTTTCAATTGATTTGTATATATAAAGGTCTTTATGGTATATTTTTCTTGATGTTAATTGTAGCTAAAGGCATGCTTTCATATGAACTGACCCTTTTTTCCCTTACAGGTTCAGTTCTTGTAAATGAGGTAGTGATCTAAATAGCAAGCCTTGTCATTAACATCGCATGTGAATATCAATGTATAGAAATATCCTTTTCCCCAATTGTTTTTCCACCGTCTCATGTTATGGTCCGTTGACATTTTTGGTCCTGCTTGTGGATTTCGTTTGTGGGTGCCCGGCTTTCGTAGAAGTCCATTGGAACCCTCGATTTTCGAAGAATTCAAGAATCTTGTTCTTTCTAGTGGAGAACCGATACAGGCTTGGGTGGAATATGATGCCCTTAAATCTCTACCTAATTTAACGTTAGCTCCATTCTATACAAGCCAGTTAAACCTCCCACTTTTGTCGTTGGATATAGATATTTCACCGATCATTTTGCCTCAAGTGTACGTGCAAGGAGTTGTTGGTTTTAGCGAGAAGGTGGCTTTGGAAAAGTTTATAGAGGTGTGTTGCCTGTGTCAAATGTCCAGGTTCAGTAAAGAGAATCTCACAATTCCAAACAAGGAATGAAAGATTTTGTTGCAGAGATTGGCACCATCGGTCAGCTGCGACACCCCAACTTGGTACGAGTTCCTGGCAATTGTCGAGGTAAAGAGGAGCACATTCTGGTCTATGATTACATGCCTAATGCCAGTCTTGACAAGTTCCTCTATAGTAAGACTCGGATCATTCTTAATTGGACTCGAAGGTTTAAAATCATCATGGATGTAGCATTAGCGCTCACATATTTGCATGCATAAGAGGCATAAGTTATCATTCACAGAGATATTAAGGCTAGCAATGTGCTGTTAGATGGTGAACTGCATGGAAAACTCGGTGATTTCAGACTTGCAAGATGCAGTAAACATGAGCAGGATTTTCTAACCACTCATGAAGCTGGCACATTAGGCTACATTGCACCTGAGCTTCCTAGAAGAGACAAGCCAACTCCAAGGACGGATATTTATGCATTTGGGGCTTTATGCTCGGAGGTTGCCTGCGGTGGAAGGCTGGTGGGGCAAAAAAAACCCTGCGGAATGGATGATTCTGGGGGATTGGGTTTATTAGAAACATTTCCAGCAAGAAGTCAGTTACACATATACTGTATATTTACTTTGAAAGCAGTAAATTCATTCCAAAATTACTATAATTATAAATTTATTTTATATTTTTATCTTAAAAAAAACATGTAACCCATTTGCAATTCTTTTATATATTTTATTTAAAATTTTAAATCTTTATTTATTTTTATTTTATTTTGGCAACAAATTTATTTCTCTCCTTGTTATAAAATTCCCATTTGTGGTAGGGCCTGAGTTGATTATGCAATTCTGACGTGGCAATCACATCCATGCCACCGACCACACAACACTTTTTTGATAGGAAAAGGCCAAAAAGACAGAAGAGCTAACTACATACAAGTACTCTAATTACCATAAAAGTTTTAATTACATCCTTAATCTAGCAGAAGTTTCGAACGCATCATTGATTTATCATTACAAGGACAATAGTCACTATCATAGCCCGACTTGGTGGTTGACACAGAGCTAGAATCAGGTTAAAGGTTGGACAAATTAATCAAAATTAATCTATTTAAAAAAAAATTAAAATAATATTATTTTAATTTTTATTAATTCTTAAAAAATTAATTAAGTTACTAGTTAGCTTGAGTCTTGACATAATCAACTCTTCTATTTACTGTAAAACCAGCTCAACATAGGTCTAGTTATTTCCTTTTCCTTTTCTTTTTCTATAAGATAATTTCTTTTTCTTTTTCTATATATATAAAAGTAGTTGCTAGTTATTTTAGTAAATGAAAAGCTGACATTACATCAATAAGGATATATCAATGGTGGAACTGAAATATTTGGTAGATTGAGGCCCAATCAAAACTTATACGATAATTAGAGAGTCCAATGTAGTTTGCCAAAACAAATCTGACGCTTGTCAAAATTTTATCTACTCTTCACTGCCCCCACATCATCTACAACGTTTTTGTCATTTTGAGTTTCTGTTTCCTAGTTCAGTTCAGTTCAGTTCAGTTCGTTGGTATTTCTTCTTCGCTTCCTTTGTCTCTCTTTCTCTAACACATAACACTGTGTCTTAATGTTTGATCCTTGTTGACTTCTTTGTAGTGTAGACTGTAGTGTTCTTTATAAGGTCTAAGAATGACATCTTTGGTAGCACAAGTGGTGTCTCCGGTGGAAACTGGACATAAAGTTTGGCAAGATCAGTCTTTTATCAAGTGGAGAAAGAGAGATCCTCATGTCACTTTGCACTGCCATGAATCTGTTGAAGGTAAAGGGAGAAAAAAAGCAAACTTTTAGACACCCTTTATCTTGGAAATTTTGGTAGTATCCGTAGACAGTGCTCTTTTTGTTGCCTTTAATGTTATAATTGATTGATAAGTTGATTATTTTTTTGATGAGATTGATTCTATGATTTAATCGAGTGGGGTTTAATTTGAACTGGGTTTTGATATTTTGGCTTGGTTTTCAATTTGATTTCCCAAAATTTTGGTAAGACTGATTCTGGTTCTTGCATAGACAATACTTACTCAGGAGTTTTTTCCATTTTTTTACTTCCTGGTTTTGATTGATTTCAAGTTTAATGAAATGATTCTCAAGGTAAATTGTAATGTTGATTTTGAGTTTTTTTCTATCTTGTTTCTGTCTTGTTTATATATGATTGTATTCTATTCTTTGTGTTTTTAATTTATTTTTCAAGTTTCGGATTTTGTTTAGCATTTATTTTGTTGCTTGAATGGATGATAAACTGATATTGGAATTCTTGTTTCCTCTTTCATGTATTTTGTTTGAGTTTCATTGATTGTAGAATGGCTTTTATCTGATTTTGCTCAAGTGCTTTTATCTGGTTTAATTCTCTCAGTTTTATGGAAATCTGGCATCATCTTGTTTGTAGGATCTCTTAGATACTGGTATCAACGCAACAAAGTGGATCATTTGGTATCTAATTCTGCTGTTTGGAATGATGATGCCGTTCAAGGAGCTCTTGATTGTGCAGCCTTCTGGGTTAAGGATTTGCCTTTCGTTCAATCTTTGTCTGGCTTATGGAAATTTTTCTTGGCTCCAGACCCTACAAGTGTTCCTAATAAATTTTATGGCACTGCATTTGAGGACTCAGAGTGGGAAACTTTACCTGGTAATATCCATTGAAGTTGAATATTCTCTGTTGATTTTCTTGTTCTTTGTAGTTTTGAACTTTATAATTGGTCAACAGAATAGAACCAGTCCCATCCCGCTGAAGTAGGGTTCTAGTAGGTTGCAATACATCATAATAACAACTGCAACAAAAAATAATTTTCTTTATCTATCAATTTATTATTCTGGATTATCTGAAATGTTAACACTTGAACATGCCCTTCCATGGTGATATCTCATAACTTTTCTTCCTCATTGGAACAGTCCCTTCAAATTGGGAGATGCATGGATATGATCGGCCTATTTATACCAATGTAATATATCCATTTCCAGTTGATCCTCCTCATGTCCCTGATGATAATCCTACTGGCTGCTACAGAACATACTTTGATATTCCTGAAGAATGGCAAGGTATGATCTATTATTTATGTATTAGCAGTCTTACCTGATTATTGTGTCTCAAAATTCTACCTGTTTCTGCTGCCTTTCAATGTATATGAATAGAACATTAGATTCCTGGAATCTCATATAATTTCTGTCTGCATTATGTTAATTGGTGTATGACAGGTCGAAGGATTTTACTGCATTTTGAAGCTGTTGATTCAGCATTCTGTGCTTGGATAAACGGGGTTCCTGTGGGATATAGGTATCTAATGCACACTTCTTTGTTATTTTTTTTTTCATTTTGGAACTTGCATGTCTTTAGGTGACCATAACTCTTCTTGTATTTATCACTTTTGGCACTTAATGAAATCTTCTTAGTGTTAACTGTTTCAGTAACATTTTATGTAGTTGAATAAATATTGACCTTACAAGTGATTTATGTGGACAATTTATTCAATTAAATTATGTTATGTCACCTATGCCATGAATTGCAGAGATTAGAAAGGAATGGGGGAAATCCCACAATTTGATTGTTCTTTCATAAAACCCAGTAACAAACGTTTTATTATTCTATCACCTCAGTCAGGATAGTAGGCTACCTGCTGAGTTTGAAATTACAGATTACTGTCATCCATGTGGTTCTGGCAAGAAGAATGTTCTAGCTGTTCAAGTCTTTAGATGGAGTGATGGGTCTTACCTTGAAGATCAAGACCATTGGTGGTTGTCGGGTGTTCACAGAGATGTGCTGCTTCTTTCCAAGCCTCAGGTTTTTTTTCCCTTCCCTTCAATGTTGTTAAAGCTTGCTGTTGTTTTGTCTAGAGTGAACATAATTAGGGACAGCGTATGGAAAATATTTGATATGCAGGTATTCATTGCAGACTACTTTTTCAAATCAAACCTGGCTGAGAATTTTACTTGTGCAGATATACAGGTTAGTGCTTATTGATGAAATGTTAACTTGCACCTCTTCTTGCTGTAAAGAATGTAGGAAAACATACTTATTTCCATTTACTTTGATGATATTGCATACTGTTGAGTTATGCTTACGTTATCTGAGTGAATTTGGAGTTAATACTCAAGGGTGTGCCCCTTGGATCATGTTGCATGCTTATTTACTCTATTTGACTCATATTATCTGGAGAGTTCTGATAATAATAATATACATTAAGTGATCCTGTTTTTGGTTGGCTGGGGGAGAAGAGGGTTGGAATATTATAATGTTATAGTTTTCTGGCCACCTTCTGTGGTTGACCATAAATTCATGATATGTCCGGTTTTTCCTCTGGAACTGTTTGTTAGCCTTTCTACTTTGTGTTAGGTAGCTGATACCCTATTGGTAAATGGGAAAGGAGTACCCTAGCTTTGTCCCATTTTATTACAGTACCATTTTTTTTGTAGGTTTAACTGGGAACAAAGTTGTTTGTGGGAGGAAAATTTGAGTTTGTTTCTGTGAGCTTACCGTTCAGGTGGAAGTGAAAATAGAAAGCTCTCTAGCAATTCCTAAAGAAAAAATTCTTGCAAACTTCACCATAGAAGCTGCATTATATGACACTGGAAGCTGGTACGACAGTGAAGAATCTGCTAATCTGCTTTCATCCAACGTGGCTAATTTAAAGCTCACTCATTCCCCTATGGGACTTCTAGGATTTTTGGGTAATGTTCTTGAAGGGAAACTCGAAATGCCCAAGCTTTGGTCTGCAGAGCAGGTGAGGAACCTCAATTCACTTGGATTTTCTGGCAACTTGATATGTTTCACAATTTAGTTCTACCATATTCTTGTTGGTTGTACAGTGCAAATGGTATTTTATTCTTTAGTTCTCCTTTAGGTGGTTGTTTGAAGCATAAGAAGATAGATTGCTTGAGCAGAATATTAATAAGAAGTTTGAAAGAATAAAAATTGTGCTTTTCTTATTTGGCTTTCAATATAATTTATGGACACTTCACCTTTTCTCAACAATCTTTTTAGATTTATGACTTCTCACATTTTTCAAGAGATTCTGGCATGGCTTCCTCACCTCTCTTTTCTTTGTATGACGGTCATCGTCTGATGTTGTGGATTTTGGTGTTTGCTTGTGTTAATAAACAGCCAAACCTGTACATTCTTGTTCTCTCCCTCAAAGATGCAACTGGACAAGTAGTTGACTGTGAATCATGCCTAGTGGGCATAAGACAAGTATCAAAGGCTCCCAAACAGCTACTTGTTAATGGGCATCCAGTTATATTAAGAGGTGTGAACAGGCATGAACATCATCCACGTGTAGGGAAGACAAATATAGAGTCTTGTATGATTAAGGTCACTTCTTCTCCTTCCTTACTAGTTAGTTACCTCTGCTTTATTGGTTGGCGATTTATCTGGTTTATAATGGAGATGTTGTCTATTCTTCTGCTTACAGGATCTGGTTCTAATGAAGCAAAACAATATGAATGCTGTGAGGAACAGTCATTATCCCCAGCACCATCGTTGGTACGAGTTGTGCGATCTTTTTGGCATGTACATGATAGATGAAGCCAACATTGAGACACATGGTTTTTATCTTTGTGAACATCTGAAGCATCCTACTCAGGAGCAAAGTTGGGCTGCTGCAATGATGGATCGAGTGATAAGCATGGTCGAGAGGGACAAAAATCATGCATGCATAATTTCTTGGTCCTTAGGAAACGAGGCCTCATATGGACCAAATCATTCTGCTGCAGCTGGTATCATATAAAACTTCTTTTATGTATATCTTTGAGTTGTGCTAGCTATGTCCAGAAATCTAAGCAATTGCAATATTTATCATGTAGGGTCATCTAGTGTCAGATTATACTCGTGTCTCTGTTCGTGTGTGTGAGACTTGAGCATCTGTGCATTATTCAAGAAATCTTGGCACCTAATAACATTTAGAGACACTAATTGTTGTTTTCTGTTTACATTACATTTTAAATGCTGTAACTTAAGCTTCTCATTTATTCACATGGAAAGACATTGAAACCATGGAAATGGTTTACTAAAAACAGTATGGTGGTCTTCAGCAATTAAAAATTTACATGGATAAGAGATCATTTAGGTTAATTTGTTTTTATATTTCTCACAAGTTGTATAGTGTTGTTAGAAGACTTGAAGCTTTATATAAATAATGACTTGTACTTTTCAATTCCTTTTTTCTCATTAGTTTTCTACTTCACTTACTGTTCTCTTTTATTAGGTTGGATCCGTGAAAAGGACACCTCACGGCTGGTGCACTATGAAGGAGGTGGATCCAGAACAACATCCACTGACATTGTGTGCCCGATGTATATGCGTGTTTGGGACATAGTGAAGATTGCAAAAGATCCTGCTGAATCACGTCCTTTGATATTGTGCGAGTATGTTACCTCTGTTCTTTTACATGAGTTACATTGACCCCTCAACTGTTCTTAGATTACTTAATTATACTGTGTAGTAGTTCTGTTAATCATGGTAGTGACTTCATTTTGTCTATTTTTGTGTCCTTGTGATATTGAATTGTCAGGTATTCACATGCAATGGGGAATAGTAATGGGAATATACATGAGTATTGGGAGGCAATCAATAGCACATTCGGTCTACAAGGAGGCTTTATCTGGGACTGGGTTGACCAGGTTTAAAATCCTTTTTAGTCCTTAAGAAATATGTCACAAGATTGAGATCATGTGAGAAATTGATTTTCTTCCATCTCAAGAACAATCTTTTTTTCTCTTAATATTGGCCCACTGTACCATGCACAGCATAATTTTAAAAATAGGATGAAGACTACAGTATCTATTATGGAATATGCACTTGTTTAAGAATATGAATTCATTGTTCGTGTTTTCGATAATGTGCTGTCCGTTTAAAAGCCTCAGTTTGTGATAAAGACCATAAATATTTGCCACAAAATATTTATTTTTGAGAAATATATTTTCGAATCTTTTTTATTTATCAAATCTAGTGTTTGCATTTTTCCTGTAGGGGTTATTGAAGGACAGTGGAGACGGTACTAAACACTGGGCTTATGGAGGTGACTTTGGGGATACACCTAATGATCTGAACTTTTGTTTGAATGGCCTTACATGGCCGGATCGTACTCCTCATCCTGCATTGCATGGTAAATTTATTTTTCTCATAATTAGTACGCATCTTTGTACTTTATTTCATCTTCTAAGATGATACCTAGACCTAAACTTTTGTTCAAATCATGAATCATGTTAGTTATTGTTTGCAGAAGTTAAGTATGTTTATCAGCCAATCAAGGTTTCCCTAGAGGAAAGCAGAATAAAGGTACTTTCATGTTTCACTCGGGTTCTGCATATCTTATCCTTTGCAAAATCTCAATTTCGTATCTAACTGAAATTTGAATTTGCAGATAACCAGCACCCATTTCTTTCAAACAACACAAGGTTTAGAGTTTAGCTGGGCCACCCAGGGTGATGGATATGAAATTGGATCTGGAATTCTCTCTCTTCCACTGATAGAACCTCAGAGCAGTTATGAGTTAGAATGGGAGTCAGGTCCTTGGTATCCTCTTTTGGCTTCGTCTTTTGCAGAAGAAATATTTTTAACAATAACTACTACACTTCTGCATTCCGCACGCTGGGTTGAAGCTGGTCATGTTGTTTCATCGTCACAAGTCCAGTTGCCTACCACAAGAAAGATCTTACCTCATGTAAATGCTCTTCCTTTATACTTAATTGGATAATATCATTTATGCTCAAAGATTTTTACAGCTATGCTTTCTGGTTTGCAAATGGCACTGGCTTCCAGGTTATCAAAACTACTGATGCTAAAGTCTTAATTGAAACTCTTGGAGATATAGTTAGAGTCAGCCTGCCAAGCTTTTGGGAGATAACATGGAACATTCAAACAGGAAGTGTTGAGAGCTGGAAGGTATAGCATTGCTTTTGTGAATTGTTCCACTGTTTCATATTTAGTACATTGAAGCTAGATACATAAATAAATGAATTCCTGATTCTCTTCTTTTTCGATGTTTTCCCGTACAAGTGGAGCCTAGATATATCTAACTACTTGTGGTACGTGATTACTTTAATGAAACCACTTTCACACATGAAAAACTCATTTGGCAAGAAACATCTTCTTACACAAGTGCATTAAAACAACAGAATATCAAATTGTAATCCAAATAATCATAAACTAATTTTGAAATTCATCTTGGAGTACATGTTGTCAGTTGACCTCTCTATTATTGAAACACAAGGTTGTAGCGTAATTCCTTTTAATGCATGGAAGAACTATTCTCTGATATGGAGCAAATGAAAATGATGCAGAATCTTGTTTAGTAGTTTATATGAACTGTAATGCTCTTTGCGAAGAATGTACTTTTGGCATCTGCGTGTTCTATCATTTCTGGTTGTTTCATTAATAATTGGAAGGGCAGTTTTCAGCGGACCTTAGGTCTCCAATTTAAGCCGAAATGACCTCTCTTTTATTGAACAAGCTGTGATGTAATTTCTTTGTAATGCATGGAACATCTATTCTCTGATCTGTCTCTGAATCATGTGCTGGTAGTTCATAGGAGCTGCAAGTTCTTATTTTCTTATGACCTCATAAGAAGTTTTTAGCTAAATCATGTCACTCCCTCCCTCCCTCCCTCCCTCCTATTGCTTCATAGATATGAACAAAGCTCAGAATGCTATCTAAAGATTTCCATTTGAATTTCAAGTTTTCAGGTTACCTAGAAGACCTCATATAAATGGAATGAAGCACATTATCATTACCTAATAACAACTTGATATTCTTAACATTTTTCTGGAACAGAAGTTATATTTCATCCTGGACCTTGCACAGATAGGCATTTTTAGCTGTTTAACAAAACTGAGTTCCAAAAGCGTGGTGATTGTAGGTTGGAGGAGTTCCTGTTATGAATAAAGGCATATTCCCATGCTTCTGGAGAGCACCAACAGATAATGACAAAGGTGGAGAAAAAAAAAGTTATTACTCCAGGTGGAAAGAAGCTCGTATTGATAGCATTGTATATCACACAAAAAGTTGTTCTGTGAAGAGCACAGCCAATGATATTGTGAAAATAGAGGTTGTTTATGTTGGTGCCCCAAGTTGTGAGGAGGGCTCATCTTCACATTCAAATGCTTTATTCACAGTTAATATGATCTACACAATTTATAGTTCTGGGGACTTGATTATTGAATGCAATGTAATTCCAAGTTCTGAGCTTCCACCTCTGCCTCGAGTGGGAGTTGAATTGCACTTGGAGAAATCAGTGGATCAGATTAAATGGTATGGAAGAGGGCCATTTGAATGTTATCCAGATAGAAAAGCAGCAGCCCATGTTGGGGTCTATGAGCAGAATGTCGGTGACATGCATGTTCCTTATATTGTTCCTGGAGAATGTTCCGGTAGAGCTGATGTTAGGTGGGTGACGTTTCAGAACAAGAATGGAGTAGGAATCTTTGCTTCAACTTATGGCAGCTCCCCACCTATGCAAATGAGTGCTAGTTACTATTCCACAGCAGAACTTGACCGAGCGACACACAATGAAGAACTTGCTCAAGGAAATGACATTGAGGTAAATTTCACTACCCTGATTTCAGTTGTTGAATCTATATTTTAATAAACTAGCGAGTATACATGTATTGGACTGGTCCATTCCAAAAATCGATCTATATTTAATTCTCTAACCTTCACATGCATGCATGGCCATGCGCTTAAAATTGTCATTGGATTTGTAAGTTAACGTTTCCTCAACAAACAAAGATGCTCTTGGAGAATAAGTTTGTTCTAGCTGACGTTGTTGGTTCATCTGCTTATTTTTGCCGCCACTTGTTTACCATTCTAGTTTTCTTTCTTATGCCACTATTTGGTCATATGTCTTGGATTATGTATTTAACTTAATGTGTTTGAATTTCAGGTGCATCTTGACCACAAACATATGGGAGTAGGTGGAGATGATAGTTGGTCACCATGCGTCCATGACAACTATCTTGTTCCAGCTGTGCCGTACTCCTATTCTATCAGGTTGTGTCCTATTACTGCAGCTACATCTGGCCTTGAGATATACAAATCCCAGCTTCCGAACTAATCAAGTGGAACTTATTGGATTGAATCACTAAAGACTTGAATGGAGATTGATTATGTAGGTCTCCATCGATAAGAATAAGATAGAATCCAGAAGATCATGATTTGTTTGATTAGGCTGGCTTCTAATGCAACGCTAGTTGAGTGGTCCGCTGCACATTAATGTTTTTTCCTAAAGTTTATTTTCCCTGTTATATTGGCCTACCGATCCTTGTTCTAAACGTTTTGCTTTAACTCCGCCATCCAAGTGCAAGTGGGTTTATATAGGGACTGAAATGAAGCAACCATCAGTTAAATTGGCTAAAACTTGCCTCCTTTTTTGTTGTTCCTCCCATGCAATGGGTGGACTGCATACATGGAATGCAGATGTCTTCTCAACACCGAAGGACCCAGTACAAACCAAAATACCACCACAAATCCAACTGGCAAGCTCACATTGAACCAGTTAACGTCAGAACTATCATCCCCTTTTATCTCTTCCATTATGATCATTATTTGTACCATCTGCACTGCGATTCTTGGAAGTCCACAAAGACCTTTGTTGCCAGTGAAGTTGGATGAAATGAAGCTTTGCAACTGAGTGCTTGAGGAATTCTTCCGCTCAAGTTATTGTAGGATAAGTACAAGTGACTAAAAAATGTCAACTTGCCAGGCTTAGAGGGATTTCACCATAGAGGATTCTGAAAGAGGTCTAGAGATTATAGCGATCCCATATCACCTTCATCCTCAGGAATTTTTCCTTCCAAACAATTATGTGACAAATTTAGTGCCTGCAATTCCTCAAGGCTTGTTACTTCGTTTGGAATCTTTCCAGATAAATCATCGAGGGAAAGATCTATACTTTCGAAATTGAGAATACTGCTATATTCAGCTACTCTTCCTTTCATCACAAGAAGCGCACTTTCAGAAGACTATTTTACCAAATCAATGAGGCCTTTAGAACCATTCATCTTGTCCATGGAACTAAAATGGTCGATGCAGCTCGGTATAGTTCCATTCAAGTTGTTACAAGCAAGATCCAAAACTTGTAAAGAAGCTAGATCACAAAATTCTACAGGTATTTGGCCATCAAACTGATTTGCATGAAGATTTAGAATCTTCATCCTTGAAAGTTTCCCCATCCATGTTGGAAGGTTCCCTCTGAAATTGTTTACAGTAAAATCCAGTGTGACTAATTGGGTACAATTTTTCAGTGACAGAGGAACCTTGCCAGAGAGGTGGCTGTTTTGAAGATGCAATGACTGAAGAGAGCTTAAAGTTCCAATGGAGTTGGGAATATTGCCACTAAATTAGCTGTAACTTAATTTTCATGGCTTCCAAATCTCGCCAGTTCTTTTAACAATCCAGAATCTCTCCAGACAAGAAGTGGTTTCCAAGAGCATTCAATTTCTTCGGCCCATCAATTTTGTAAGTTAAAGAATCATCACAACCTCAAAACTTAAACTATTCAACTTGTATTTAATAACATGTTAAAGAACCAATATTATAACGCAAGAAATTGGAAATGTACCCTCAAAATGAATTAATGAAAAGATCTAATCCAATAACGCCGGACGATATATGATGCAGCGGACCCTTCAAATTATTGGAACTCCTACAAGTTTGTTAGATGAGATCAAGGCTAGTCAGGTTACCGATGGCACTTGAATTTTTACCTTGAAAATAGTTGTCCCAAGTTCGAGGAACTCAAGATGGCTGAAAGAATATAACCAGTTGGGTATTGAAGAGATAACCTAGTGAGAAAAAATATGCGTAGTTCTGCTAAAGAAGGGAAAATGTTTATAACCTCAAGCCAATCAAAGGCTTTGCTAAGGGCCAAATTACTCAAATCAAGAAATTCTGGCGAAGAAAGACCAGATAGCCAACGTAAATTGTCAGCATAGGTTTCAGGATCATTACCTTGGAGATTAAGATGTTGCAGATTAGAGATTCCCAAGTTCATGAGGGATCATTCCTCCTATTCTAGCATGAGAGAGACTAAGGTACCTTGGATTCCTCATGGAGCCAAGAAACTTGGGGATGTGAATTCCTCCAAAATCTTTGTTGCTTAGGTCCAAGTACCTCAAATATTTCAAGTTGAGCAAAGAAGAGCTAATCTCGCCGCCGAGCTTTGATCCACGATTATCTTCCAAGTCAACAGAAGCAGTGGAGGCTAATTTTACATCATAAGAAATGTGGGTTCCAAGATAGAGCTCAAGAACATGGCCAGTTAAGTTGTTGCAAACAACTCCAGACCATCTACAGCAATCCTCATCACTAACCCAGGATGCAAGCCGGTTTGAAGGGTCGGTGAGATCGTTCTTGAACTTCAAAAGGGCACCTTTCTCACTCAGCCTGCATCCTGCACTGGAGCACCCATAGCAGAATCCAACACTAATGGTAGCTACTAACAAGAGCAACCAGAACGTAGGAATTATGACAGCAGAAGTAGTCATTGATCTTTTCATGACCTTTCGAAGTGAACACTAAAGAGTAAATCATGCCAGAGGAGAACTATCCACTATAATATATACACTGGTTCATGCAAATGACATTCTCTCATTGTAATTAAAGGTGAAATAAACAAGACTAGACGGTGAAGTATTTGACATGGAGCCAACTGACCACCTAATGACGGGATATTCAAGGGTGAATCCATAACTGGTTTAGTAATTACACGAGGTCCATGTTCATAAATTCTTCATCTTAATTTCTTATTCGGTATTCGGTGAAGTACGTACCAGTTCAATGGATAGAGCAGATTCTAACCGGATTTTTGTAGGCAGGATGTTCTGTAGACAGCAAAATTTTATAAAATAAGTTATGAACAGCAGGGCGGAAAATTGAAAGAGATTAACAGTCATTTATCCGTGCCAACCCATTGTATGGCAGGAAAGGAAGTAAACCAGCACTCTACAATATATATATATATACACACACTCCTTGACGCGATACACGGATGGACGACTACGCTCAAGAGCTAAATTACAGGGGAGAACCTGTTAACTTAAAGTTCTCAGTCGATCGCACACTGATGTATAGGTTGAGAAATGCAAGTGATAAGATTCGAACAAAAAATATCCTCTTCTTCTAGTTGATTGCTAGCCTTTCTTTTCCTCCCTGTGATAGTTGTGTTTACAAATGTTTATTTGAAATCTGCGTGCTGTAGTAGCATTCAGCTTTAATCCTGAACCTGCAAAGGCTACTCAACATTGGCTAGACCTTGGTATTTGGAACAGTTTACACTTGGATGACGTAAGGCTTGCATTATCTCTGGTAAGCATGCATATGATGATCTTCTCTGGGTAAATTCTCTACCCTGTTTTCTGTTCATGTTCCAGACAGCTAGAAGGGAACTGTGATATGAGGTGTCTGGCTAGTACTCTTTTTTTTCCTTTCTCGTGCATGCTTTCACTGAAAATTGGTGTTTTTTTGGTGTTGGGAAAAGAAGAACTAGGAGTTCATGTTCAAATATGATATTTCTCCATCCAAAAAATTAAAAAACTGATTTTTAAAATTTATATTGAATTTGAAAAACATATTTTAGAGGTTCTCCTCGGTTTTTCTTTGCAATTTTTCTGCCATTTTTTAAATGAAGAAAAAACATGGAAAATACAATTTTTTTCCTTTTGTATATAAGCGCTTTTTAGCAATGTAAGAAATTAATATGATTTTTTTATATGTTCTCATTTTTAGTTAATGTCATAAATTTAAATTTTATTATAAATTTAATATACAGATTTTTTTTAAGTCATGATAATTTTTAATTTGAATGAAATAAAATTTATATTCTACAATTAGATTTTTACAAATACAAAATATTAAGATGATGGTTTTGATTTTTTATAAAAATAGTTGTAATCTTAATGCATTTCTTATTTTTTGGTGGAAAATATGTCTTCATTTTTAACAAATAAAAATGTTTTTAGTTTTTATTTAAAAAACAAAAAATTAGAAAAAAATTTATTTTGTGTTACTCAACACACTTTTAAATTTTGATGCACACTCCTATTTCATATTATATTTTAAAAAAAATTAGAGAAGGTCAGTGTTTCACTCTTGAGGCAAATACATTTCACCATGGATTTGAACAATGAAATAATGATTTTTCCTTTCCCAACAAAAGTTATTGGATTACCTATCAGAGGTAATATGATGTTTTCACAAAATTCATTAATCATTTATTCATTTTCATATTGGTTAGGGACATATCTGTCTTTTTAACTTTTATAGTACAGTAAAATTACTAAGTTATTCTTAAAAGTAATATTTCTTTAACTGGTGTCCATGGGTGTTTTGTATTTTTATTTTTTTTAAGCACAATAAAATAACTCTTAAAAGTAAAATTTCTTTAACTGATGTCTATAGGCATTTTTGTATTTTCAGCCTAGTCTTTTTGTTACAATCAAATTGATTAGGAGATAATTTGATAATTTAATAAATATAAAATATTATTTTAAAAAACAAAAATGATTGGCGCGTTCATTACACGTGTCATAACGTGCGTTGTTTTCATGCTATTCAAGTGACACATGAGGGGTTGTTCGGCGGCTGAACGGTGGTTTTCGAAGTGACATTTGAATAGTCTTGGCATCACCTTCATCCCTAGACGATACTTGTGGCTTTGACGACAACAACCCCCCTTCTTTTAACTATCATTCTTGATTTTCGCTCCAAACCCTTTAAATTTTCAAAGCGGCCCTTCAATTTGTTTTTCCTTCAGATTTGGTCAATATTCTTTTGATTATTATTTGTTTTATTTGAAATAATTTATAAATTAGAAATTTTTTTTAATTTCATCCTCCTTTAATTTTTTTCATCTATCAGATTTGGTCCTTATTCTTTTGATTACTATTTGTTTTATTTGAAATAATTTTTAAAAATATTTTTTTTTTATTTCATCCTCCATTTTTTTTTCTTTCAGATTTTATTATTATATTTTTTATTGCTATTTTTCTTTTACCTAGATAAATTTTTTAAATTGTTATTTTTTTATTTCATCGTTCAACATTAAATTGACAGTGAATTGAGCTTCTTGATTGAATTCGGATCTAAAATTTCACGAGTTACAAGTTTGGAAGATTGATTCAGGTTTAAGAGATTTGTCTGGGTTTGTTTGATGTTTTTTCTCTTTTTTTTATTTAATTTGAGATTGGGCTCTATTATTATTTTTTTATTTTCTTTCTATAGAGTTTTTTACTAATTTTAAAGATTACTAGGGTTACCTTGGATTTTTTTTATTTGTTGTTCTTTGTTAAATTTTGTTTTTTTTTAGATTTTGTTTTTGAATTAAATTAAATTAAATTAAATTAATTAATTAAATATAAGCATGAGATACTTACTTCATGATTTTTCGTTTGGTTTGCTTTTTAGTTTGTTGCGCTATTGGCGCGTATGGTCTCTTTCAGTATCGTTGTGCAACATTTTACAGTGATGTTAGAACCATCTTGGTGAGCTCTTTCTGGTGGTGGGGTTATGTCTACGACGGAGTAATAAGAAGTGTTCAATAGATTTTTCTTTCTTCTCCTTTCAAATATAATATCGACAACTCATTTTTTTATTGTTTTTTTTGTTCGTTTTATTTGTTGTCAATGTTTTTTAATTAAAATATTAAATTAATCAAATTTAGTGAACCTAATCAAGTGAATGATCTAGATCTTTATTTTATTTTATTTTTGCTTTTTTAAAAAAACATTGTCATTGTCTAATATCTATTTTTACATTAAAAAAAATTAACTTGGGTGTTAGAGCCATTTATTTAATATGAAATTAATAGATTTTGTGTGGTGCATCCATTTTTTATATAAGAAATTCTGTCCATTAATAAAAAATAATTTCATTTTCCATTTTCATAAAAAAAATCTTTCCATTTTCCAATTTCTATTTTCCAAATCAAAACTCCTCTTTTAAACCAATAATAAATAAAAATCAACTTTATCTTTCTTTCCAACATTTCTCTCTCCCACTTGAAAAGGTAGGTAATGTAGTTACTCACATAATGGCTGCCATAGCTGCAATTTTATCATCAATACCATCTTCTTCCTCATCTTCCAAGTTCTCAAAATACCAATCCCATCCTTCTGTTCCTCCTCCTTGCCGTGTGGTTTGCCGTGGAGGATCCCAACCTCCTCCCCCGGTAACAACTGACTTCCAATTTGCTTTGCATGATGCCTTGGATTCTTCTGGAATCAACACCACTCATGCCAGAGTAATTACAAAATGCCTTCCAATTTCTCTTTTTTTTTCTAATTTTGTTAAAAAAAATTTGTTTTTTTGGATGTTAATAGAAAGTTGTCAAATGGGTTCTTCTTGCTTATTAAATTTGATACAGTTTTAATGGAGTATGAGATTGTGTTTTACTTTTGTATGGTTTTTTTTTTTGTAGAAAATTTAGAACCCATTTTATTTTTTTTTCAATTATGTTAAAGCTTACGTATTTATCTTTGAATTTGGAACCTTTGTTTCTAGCTAAAATTTTGATGTGGGGTTTCTCTAAAATGGTGAAATTGATAAGTGATTGATTGTTAATTATTTAGGAGGCAAGGCAAAATTTCATGTCACAAATTAAAAGATTGTCAAGCATTGAGAGGGAAATCAGCATTAGCATTAATAGACGTGTTGATTTGGCGAAAACGGCACTTTATATAGCAGCTGAGGATGATTCTCTCATATCACACTCTTCGGTTGCTCTCCCCGTGGATGCTTTCATTGAAAGATTGGATGATCTTTCCATGGGATTCTGCACTAATAATAGCTCTGCATTGAAGTCATCGCCAGAGATGCTTCTGGATAGCTTGGAGAAATTTTTGTATGTCAAGAAGGTAACCATTTTTCTTGCATTTTTTTTCCTTCTAGGTGTTTAGTTTTTTCGGTGTTCAAAGAAGCATTATTGCAAATACAGGGTTTATGTGGAACAAACTGTTTGATTGATTACTTAGTGTAATGAATCCCTGTAGGGTGATTGGTTTGCTTGGTCCATGTAATAATTTCTTGTGTCTCAGTTGCTGATGTCAAAGAAAGGAATTAGGTTGTTGATGAAAAATTTGTTTAGCGAAACTTATTGTATTAAAGATGAACCGAAACTGTTATCCTAGTTTCATCCTAAGTAAGTTTTGACTAGGTTTTTAGCTTTTTATAACTTACTTCCTTGCACTTTGGTACGATGCGGCTGTGATTTATATAATCTGGTTCTTTACTTCTTTCTAATCAGGGCTTTCGAAGGAGCACTATGAAAAGTCGATTGGAGCCACGATCTTTGTATCTTCATTCTGTATAGAAATTTGCCTTCCAGCTTATAAATTCGAACTCTCTACAAGAGAAGAATATTTTGGGACTTCTTTTTTTACTATATTTTAATATACTGTATTGAGCAGGTTTTGACACATCGATCAGGTTCTGCTGTTATGCTTGCACTTATATACTCGGAAATCCTGAAAACGCTTCGGTTATGGAGCCTGTTGGATTTTGATTGTGAGATTTTCTTCCCACATGACAACCATGGTCTTCCAAGAGGCTATCACAAGCAGAAAAGTAAGGAGTCTGATCATCAACACATTTTGACATCACTTACTCTGTTGGAGAAGGTGGGTTGTGTTTTTTCCTGTTGTCTTTTATCAGTTCCTCCAATATGCATGATGAAAGAGCACAAAATTGGGACATCCACATGGTACCAACACAAGTCCAAAGTGATATTTTTTTACTGATGAATTCATGAATCTTGAATAGTTTGTTTTCAGCAACTTCTTTCATTTACAGATGATGTGTTTTTGTATCATGTTGGTATCATGTGTGAATGTCTTTAGTACATTAGGTTAAGCATAAGGTTTTCTGCTGCATTTATACATGTGCAGCATTTTCTAGCTTGATTTTTTTTCTCCTCCTTACATTATATCACGCGTGCAGATTTTGAGAAACTTAAAGGAGGCTTTTTGGCCATTTCAACATGATCATACCAAGAGTTTATTCTTACAGGCAGCACATGCAGCTGACTGTGTTGATATATCAAAAACTTTTGAAGGAAGGTAGTAACAGTATCTTGCAATGAATTTTGTACTTTGTGTGCATTATTTTTCACTTTTTAGCTCCGTGAAGCCTTCTCTTTCTCCTCTTTTTGTTGTAGTTGAGCTTATACTTTTTTTATTTTTATTTCTCTCCCTATTGCAGTGGTGCTCAGCTTGCATCTGCAAAGGCTGCTCAACATAGGCTAGACCGTGGTGTTTGGACTAGTGTACACTTCGGGGACATGAGACGTGCATTATCTGGTATGTATCTATAAGATGAAGGTGCACTTGTTAAATTATTTTTTTTCTGTTTACCATCGATGTCCCAGGCAGTTTGATGGGACTTTGTATTTGAGGTGCCAGACAGGTAATGGCAACATGTTGACATGTGAAACCAAATTGTTCTTTTGCGTTGGCTTCCCAGTGATACTGGATCCATGCATTGTAGTCATTTTTCATTCAATCACCATTATTCACTATGGCAGAAGTTTCAAATTCTGGTGTGTGTGTGTGTGTGTGTTTTCCTTAGTGTGGCTTGGGGGTTGCACACTCTCTTTAATTTGTTGGAAGAAAATCTTAGTCCTTGCCTTACCAGGTTGGGCGGGTATGCTGTCTTCAAGTAGAATATACAATGGCCATCCAAAATGAGCAATTCATTTGAAGAGTTGTTATCATCGTGTCTCCCTAGTCCTTCTTTGGTTCTCTTTTTTTTATTTGACGATGGAGAGGCTTGTGTGATGCTTCGCATCCTCCCTCTGTCTGTTAACTTCCTCGCCCTTTTGTTACCACAATGCTTGGAAGACAGTAGTTTGCTCAACTTCATCGCCCTTTTGTTACCATGATGCTTGGAAGACAGTAGTTTTCTCCTCCTCCTCCTCCACTGAGTCGAGTTATGGAGTGTGTTACTAGAAAGGTGTGTCGTGGGACCTCCCCATATCCTTGATGCATGATGCTTCATGTGCTAATCAACTTTTTTGGTTTCTCAGTTTTAAAAACTTAATAATGGGCTTCTGATTTGGTACGGTTACAGACCAGTGAGCTATATTTGATGCAAGTTATGGCATAACTACCCTGTACACTGGTTGTCTGCTTACATCCCACTTGTAAGGTGTCGTGACACAAAGAACTTAGAGAGAGAGAGAGGGATGAGTGGCCTTGTAGCCATGGTGTGGACCAAGATGCAACATAAGTATCCAAAATGTTAAAACTATAAGGATAACTATCATTTTTGATATCCCATTAACTTGAGTGACAAATTGAGTCATCTTTTCCCTTTACTCTTTTCATCAGGGGACAGAGGGAGGAGTGTCTGGGAAAAGCACAGACGAAGATAGAACACAACTATTCAAAATGTTAAACTATTATTATCTTGAGTGGCAAATTGAATCATAAATTTCCATTATGGGATAAGAAATGGAAAGGGAAGAAAGATAGCCATGGATTTTGATACACAAACTATCACATAATCACTGGTTCAAGCAATTGCCACATAGTTGATCACCGTGAAAAAGATCCTCTCAATTGCTTTTAAACTTATATTCATGAGGAAAGTATTGCTTTTGTTGCAGCTTGTGAGCGTTTAATACTCCTTGAATCCGACCCTAAGGAACTAAGAGACTACAGTGTTCTTTTATACCATTGTGGGTTTTATGAGCAATCGCTGCAATATCTCAAGTTGTATCAAGAGAAGGTATGTTTTCTACCTGGCATACCATGACACTTCCATTCTTCTAACAAACTGAAAAAAAAAAAGTCTTGAACTTTTGCAGGGTTCTTCCTTACAAAAACAGGCATCCAATAAATTAAGCAGCTTGGAGGAAGATGCTGTGGAGAAACTAATGATACGCCTTGACCTCATTTCAATGGAGGAAGGTTGGAGCAAGCCCTCACATGTTAGAAATTTTCTTGGAAATAACTCTGAACCTTGGTAGAGCCTCGTATCAGACAGCTCAGAAACAAATCTCATGTTTCAGCACGCTAAGCAAGATAGTTGAATTTGGTTCATGCCAACTGGGAAGAAGATGGTTTGTCTGACTTGATTCTGTATGTCCCACCCACAAGGAGCAGGGAATCTTTAGGGTTTCATTGCTCATCATACTACCAGATCACTCAGAAACTCAGGCAAATTGCATCTAGATGCCGAGTGTTTCAACTGATGCTCCTATTTTTGAGACCTGGCATCCATGAGGGAATGTTTTCAGCTCAACAGTCAAATTTGGGAAGAACTTGCTTTTTGATGGAGGTGCTGTATAATTTATCTCTCGCGATGCAAAAGCTCTAACCACAACACTCCTAACATGTGTCTCTCGCGTATAATACTGTGTATAATACTGCTTAGTTCCATCAAGGGTAACAAGTATGAAAACACAATGTAATGAAGTTGCTATGAAATACGACAAACTCAACACTTGAGATTGAGTGGCTGTGGTGTACATCATATGGTTAGTTGTCTTGTTTATACTCCCTCGTGCTTACAGGTTGATCACTTCAGGATCATAGTGCTGCTATGTGTGAAGCTTTGTTGTGGGTACATAAATCACTTAATTACATGAACAAGATTAATTGTTATATGAACAAGATTAAACGCAATACCTAAGAATTAAAACAGTTCATACTTTGGAAATGATCGACAATTTGAGCCCTCCTGGATCACGTAAAACAGAGTAATCAATGGCGGAGGAGATTCCTTCCTTCATCGCCTAGGCTTCCCCATCTGATCAGGGTTAATACTCAAAAGCAACCGAGCCCACACGCCATGGCCCACCCCACCCCACCGGCCACCATGTAATGGAAAGAAGCCACAGCAATCGGTTAACGAGCACAGCGGTGCAGCACTTGAAAATCATTGTGCCCAAAACGAGTAAAAAACAAAAAAAAAAAGCAAAGGCATCTGAGCAGATGCCTACTCTGCTAGGTTGTAGCCTACATCTATGGAGCCATGTAGACTAGGCTTTTAGACTCTAAACTTGGACTCATAGACT